>Ga0315537_1001100_pt1 | contig 21371 bp, 14 predicted proteins | sample SalMarSW160270MG_FD_203091 | JGI IMG/M metagenome (GOLD analysis project Ga0315537, IMG submission 203091) | Salt marsh sediment microbial communities from the Plum Island Ecosystem LTER, Massachusetts, United States - Salt Marsh Sediment SW1602-70 ...
ATCAAAAGATGCAGCGTTGGTAGGGCTGGTCTCCGAACAAGTTATCACAGGTACAGGTCCTACTATATCATGCTGAACATTCAGACTTGCTTCCTGGTTTGGATTGCCGGCACCATCGTTATAAATTCCCGCCCCAACAGTAAGTGTTACTAAAGCATTTGCAACAGGCGTTACATTGAAGGTCCAATTTATGTTGTCACCGGAGGTTGGGCTGTTAATCACGCCATTGCTGCATGTGACCAGATTGGCTATTCCAGCTGTCACTACCTGGGAAAAATCAACATAAAAATCAAAAGATGCAGCGTTGGTAGGGCTGGTCTCCGAACAAGTTATCACAGGTACAGGTCCTGCCATATAGTGCAGCGCATTCAGGCTTGCTTCAGAGTTGTTATCCCCAGTATTATCCGGGTAAATTTCAGCACCAACATTTGGCGTTACCTTTATTGTTAAGTAAGAATAAAAATCAAAGGATGTAGCGTTAGTGGGGTTAGTTACTATACAAAAAAACAAACAGATTATTGAAATATGCTTTAACTCGATTTTCATTGGATTGACATATGGTTTTGTATAGGAAAATTAAGGTAATTAATTTGTTATAGGTACTGTAGTATTATTTAAAAAAATGGGATATTGCGATTACTAAAAGAATTTACCTTCTGGCAAGTCTTAGCCAATCAATTTCATTAATTTATATTAAAATTATGTTATTTTGATAATACATCCTAATAAATATTATGATTTTATGTCTAACCTATTATAACAAAGATATTAGTAGAGGGTGGGGGAATAGGCTCTTTTACAATTATATATGAGTTAGGTTATGTATCTCGCATAATCAAATGTATCAACGTAGCGATATCTGTTTCTCTATTGTAGTGTAGTTTGCATTGGCTATAACTTGTGCATAAACGCCATATGGCATTTATTTTTATAAATAGATGCAGGCTTGTTACATGTATTTAGATAAGGTGCCTTAGTTGGTTTATTGCAATGTATAAAGTTAGGCTATTGGAATAAATTATCCAAAGGAGGATTTATCTTTTGTAGCTGGATCCTGCTTCGTGAGTGTAAATTTCGGTGGTTCTGGAGGTGTAGGGACGCGATTAATCGCGTCTCTGTTATTGTTCGATCACTCCCGATCCGATCAGTTCATCCCCATCATACCATACGGCAAACTGGCCCGGTGCAATGCCGCGCTGCAATTGGTCGAAAACAATGTATAAGCCGCTTTTCCGCAAATAGAGCCTTGCCTTCTGAAGGGGTTGCCGGTACCGGATCCTGACCATCATGTCCATTGATTGACCCGGCTTCATTCTGAGATCATCACGCAGCCAGTGGATATCATTACCATTCACTTTCAGCCCCTTCCGGTTCAAACCCGGATGATCGTGTCCCTGTCCGGTAAACAGGTAATTGTGATGCGTATCTACTGCAATGACAAACAGGGGCTCTTTCTTCCCTCCGACGTTCAATCCTTTTCGCTGGCCGATCGTAAAAAAAATGGCTCCCTCATGTTTTCCGACAACTTCTCCATCCTTTGCAGTATAATGGTACGCATCCGTCAGGTTTGCCAGTTCCGGATCGGAAATATCGTTTCCAGGAAGTCCCTGTTCAAATTTTCGCCACCCGTTCCAGGCAGCAGGTATTTCTATGATGTCACCCGGTTCTCCTTTCAGTTTTTGTTGAAGGAATGCCGGAAGATCGACCTTCCCGACAAAACAGATCCCCTGGGAGTCTTTCCGGCTGGCGGTTGCCAGGTTCAATTCCCGTGCGATTTTTCTGACTTCCGGTTTTGTCAGGTCTCCGAGAGGAAATTGTGCCAGTTTCAGCTGGTTTTGTGAGAGCTGGCAGAGGAAATAGCTCTGGTCTTTGTTTTTATCCTTTCCAGCCAGCAGGCGGCAGATGGTTTTTCCGTTTTTCTCAATTTCTTCTTTACGGCAGTAATGACCGGTAGCCACATACCCGGCACCAAGTGTAACTGCTTCGTTAACAAAAAGATCAAACTTAATCTCCCGGTTGCAGAGGACGTCCGGGTTGGGTGTCCGACCCTTTTCGTATTCCGCAAAAAGGTAATCCACCACCCTCTTCCTGTAATCGATACTCAGGTCAACCGTGTGGAAAGGAATGTCCAGTTTCCTGGCGACCAGTTCGGCAAAAAGCACATCTTCATCCCATGGACAGTCGCCTTTGAGCACACCGGTGGTATCATGCCAGTTTTTCATGAAAAGACCGATAACCTCGTGTCCCCGGGATTTCAGGATGTACGCTGCAACGCTCGAATCCACACCACCCGATAAACCGACTACTATCCTGCTCATTCTTAATCTGAAAAATTGATTCAGCAACAAAAGTAGGAAAAATGAATGAACCCCGGACAGTTATCTTCCATGGGGATGGAGATCAGGCAAAGGTTCTTCGTGCATTACTTACCGGTCGAACCATTCCACAACCATCTGATCCACTTCATCCCGGTATTCCAGGATCCTGTGATCACCCCCTTTAAACAGGACCAGCCGGAAGGGGATATGGTGCTGAAGCAGTTTTTCAGAAAAATCAGTTGCCATATCACCATTCTGGCCCGTGAGGGGTTGTATCGTAACCAGCAAAACCAGAATTGCGATACATCTTCGTTTCGTGTCGCTTATTCGTTTATGCTGTGTAGAAGACTACTCCTGTCAATAATTTTACCCTTAAGTATCAGGTGTTCAATCTTTTCAAGATTATCCAGATCATCCAGGGGATTACCGGTTAAAACCAGCAGGTTGGCACAGTATCCTTTTGTTATACACCCTGTCTTCCACCCAAAGGCTTCATTGAAATTGGAAGTGGCTGCCGCAAGCACCTCCCGGTTTGATAATCCGATTTCCGAAAGCAGGTGAAGTTCGGTGTGGAGCGAGATCCCTGGCATGGTTCCCCAGACATCTGTTGCACTTCCCGCAAGGTATCTGGCACCCTTTGCTGCATACAGCTTTTCAATTTCAAGTTCGTGGATGGCAAGATTCCTGTAATTTTCCTGTATGAACGGTTCATAGTGATGATTGCCTGTTTCCTTATCTGCAGGATTGTTAATGTCTTCTTCTGAAAGAATTGATGCAATGGCATAATCCCACGGATTTTCATGGTCCGGCAGGTCAAGATAGAGCAGGCTCAGGGTTGGCATCAGGAACGTTCCGGAACTGGCCAGCATACTGGCATGGTTCTCCAGCTCAGGATCATCCAGATCGAGATTTGAAAGGTACCGGTAATATTTCCATTTCGGACTTTCCATATCATCACTGAATGGCTGGTCAGCCACTCCCTTTGCCAGGTTTACCGGTGCAACATCCAGTGAATACCGTGTTGTGTGGACAAACACCTCAATGCCCAACTCCGTTGCTTCCCGGTAAGTTGTATATCCAAGCTCCCCGATGCAACCCATACCAAGTTCTTCTGCCCGGGCCTTCAGTTTCTGAACCTGGTCAGGGGAAAGCGCATATTTCAGAAGTGCAATTGAATATCCCTTTTCATACAAAGACTCAAGGTCTGCGATGTGCTCCTCAACAGGTTTTCTTTCATCCCCAACCGATTCCAGCCTGTAGAAGTCCGGTGATGGATCAGCCTCCGTAAAAAAAGAACCCCGCCTTCCTCCATCCACACCGATAATGGATGTTACGCCCATGTACAGGAAGGCGTTTGCATATTCCTGGTTGTTTATCACCGCAAAACCATCAAACAGGCCCGGAATGATGAATTTGCCGGATGCGTCGATGACCACAGCATCTTTCGGGAGTTCCGTATTATCATCCAATCTGCCAATTGCAGCAATGGTATCACCCCGGATCAGTATATAGGAATGGGCCAGATCATTATCAAGCTTTCCCCGGTTGGATACATCAATGATAGTCCCTCCACGGATCAGCAGGGCAGGGGAATCCTTGTGTTCCGGTTTGCAGCAGGATCCAACGATGAGCAGGATAAGAGCAACATGTAGTGCACACCGGAATGTACTGTTATTCGAAATATTCAAACGCATCGATGATATCAAGATAAACTCCGTCGAAACCGGCATCCAGTATCTTATCCAGGTAGGAACTGTCGGTTCCGAATATGATTTGCTGCCATAACGGATCCCAGTACTCCACTTTGTAGTTTCCCTCCCAATGGGGATTTTCACCCTTCAACCAGGATGGGGGATTGGAATCCCATTCCGGTTGCCAGTAATAACGGTAATCTTCTGCTTCTCCAATACTCATGTAGGCAATAACCATCCGTTTTCCCCCATTCTGTTTGCTCCTCAATTCCTCAACCTCAGCCGGGGTATAGGGTACGCCATCGAAGAAAAAGTCCATGATCAAAAGGTCATAATTGGTCGCGGTGACTTCACTGATAAAGTTACCCTTTGTGCCAAATCCTTCCGGATCAAGGATGTAGAGGAAGTTTTTTGCATTATCAAGCAGTGTGATAACATCTGTATTAACATTAAAGGGGTTTGCCGGATAGGATGGAATATTGTCCAGGTCCCTGTGATCTGCAGCAAAGGAAATGTAGCCTGAATCAGCACAGGTAGCATATGAATCATCAACCTTCGATTGGGTACTGCAATAATCGGTCACCAGTATTTTAACCCCGTTAAGCCTGGCTTTTTCAAGGTAGAAGCATGTCTCACTGGTGAAGGTGAAGGGAGATTTCTCATTATCGTCATTGTATCCGTAGAAAAGATCTTCCCTGCCAATCCCGTCAATTGCCTGAAGGTAGGAGAGGTCGGGGTCATCCTGAAGCTTACCCTCCAGGGTTATTAATTCATGACCGTTTTGAGGAATAATGACAAAGGTGCCATCCACGTTTTTGGCATAAACGCTGATACCCTTTACAAAGGCTTTCATATAGTCCTTGTATACGGTTGTTGTTTCCTCTTGCTCTGAATCATCACTGCATCCCGGAAGGATCAAACCAATGAATAACATTGCAACTAATGCTAATAGAGCGGTTGATTTTTTCATGGTGTATGATTAAAGTTCTTTGATTTAGGCAATAAAAATACGAATATTAAGTGACACGTGACGTGTAACGCGTGACAAGAATTATTCGTGCATTCGTGGCAACATTTCTTTTACCGAGTACCGAGAAACGAGTACCGAGCACCTGTCTTTCTCACCACTCATCACTCACTTCTCATCTCTTTCCTTTTTCGTCAGACCAACTTGCCACCGCTCATTCCATCACTTAGTGGTCAGGCGAAGATCATTCATCTCAACTCTAAGTCTCTTCGTCCCTTAGTCCCTCTGTCACAAAGCCCCACAGTCTTCATTCTTTTAAATCCGCAATCCGCAATCCGCAATCCCATCCCCCTGTCTCCCCCTCTCAAAGTCTCACAGTCTCAATATCAACTCTGTACCCTGAACTCTGTACTCAGAACTCCCTGCCCATCCTCTCCAAAGCCTCACCCGTCAACCGGTACACCACCCACTCATCCATGGCTTCGGCCCCAATTTTTTCATAGAATTCCCTGGCCGGATTCCATTTCAGCACCCACCATTCCATTCTTCCGCACTTTCTTTCCTTAGCCAACCGTGCGCAATAAGCAAGGAGTGCTTTGCCAATGCCCTTTCCCCTCTGTTCCGGGGTTACATAGATGTCTTCAATATAGATTCCGGGCCTTCCCAGGAAAGTTGAGAAATTGTGAAAGAAGAGGGTATAACCAACCGGTATGTTTTCATATTCAGCAATGATTACTTCAGCATAGGATTTTTCACCAAATAGCGTTTCATCCAGGATCTCTTTGGTGGCAACCACCTCATGAGCAAGCTTCTCATATTCTGCCAGTTCTTTGATGAATCTCAGGATCAACGGTGTATCGGCAGGCTCAGCCGGACGAATGTTCAGGTTTTTCATGTTAAAAGGGGTTAATGTGTATTTTGGATCAGACGATTGATAAAAACAGGTTATCATTGCATGGCTTATACAATAAAACGATTGCCATACGGTGGCCATACTACCCTGCTATTCCGTTTTCATGGTTTGCAACGTGTGTTTTCTCTTTCCATTTGACAATCTTCCCTTTCAGAAATTTCATAATTACCGGGATTCCAAGATAGAGTATCAATAGGATTATGGGAATGATCAAAAGAAAAATTTCGTCATCAGAGGGGCCTGCTGTTCCTCCTTTCGATTGGCATGTGATGAAGAAAAAGCATAGCCAGGCAAGAATATACTTTTTCATTTTATGTTTTTTAGCTATTCAGAATTTGATTGATATCCTGTAATTCCTGGCTGGAAAAATTGATGTTATCCAGGCAGGCCATTGAATTCAACAGCTGGTCAACAGAGCTTGCCCCGATCAGAACCGAAGTAATTCGCTTATCACGAAGGATCCAGGATAGAGCCATCTGGGCAAGCGATTGACCGCGTTCAGATGCCAGCTTATTCAGCTTTTTAAGTTTATCAACCAGTCCTTTCGTGATTGCGGAGCGTTCAAGGAATCCATGGGGTTTTTCTGCCCTGGAACCTGCCGGAATACCCTTGAGATACTTATCAGTCAGCAACCCCTGGGCAAGGGGGGAAAAAGGGATACAGCCAACACGCTCCTCTTCCAGGACATCCAGCAATCCTTTTTCCACGTCCCGGACAAGCATGGAGTATTTGGGTTGATGAATAATGCACGGGGATCCCAGCTCCCGGAGAATGGCGCAGGCTTTCCTGGTCATTTCCGGATCATAGTTTGAGATCCCGGCATAGAGTGCTTTACCTGACCGTACTGCATGATCAAGTGCACTCATGGTCTCTTCCAGGGGGGTGTCGGGATCGGGTCTGTGGGAATAAAAAATATCGACATACTCCAATCCCATTCGATGGAGACTTTGATCCAGGCTGGCAATCAGGTATTTCCTTGATCCCCACTCCCCGTATGGACCGGGCCACATGAGATAACCGGCTTTCGTGGATATGATCAACTCATCCCGGTGTGCTTTCAGATCCTTATTCAGAACCCGTCCGAAATTAACCTCTGCAGATCCCGGAGGAGGACCATAGTTATTGGCCAGGTCGAAATGGGTTATTCCTGAATCAAGCGCTTTCAGGATAATGTTCCTGGCTGTATTAAAGTTGTCAACAAATCCGAAGTTGTGCCACAAACCAAGAGATATCGCCGGTAACAATAATCCACTGTTCCCGGACCGGTTGTAATTCATGGTTTTATACCGGTCAGATGCGGGTAGGTATTCTTTCATCGCGATTTAAATTATTTTGCTTACGCCCTTTCAGGGCTTCATAAATATGAATTGAAATGATTCATGGCAATGCCTGTGAATCCTGATAAATATATAAAATATCGGAACGCTTTCAAAACACTACCTTACCGGCTTTTCTAAAAAGCGGGTTCTGAATTCTAATATTCCTGGTTTTTAATTACATTTATTACCCTGTTCGTTTATCTTCTCTATGGCACACCTCACCGTATACAAAGCATCTGCAGGATCAGGCAAAACCTATACCCTCGCTTTTGAATACCTGCTGCACCTGGTCCGTGATCCGTATGCTTACCGGAGAATATTGGCGGTAACATTCACCAACAAAGCCACCGCAGAGATGAAAAGCCGGATTATCGATGAGCTTTTTCATATCGCCAGAGGATATCCGTCAACCTACCTCGAACCACTGGTAAAGAGGAGCGGTATCCCTCCCGAAAGGGTGCAGAAAAATGCACAGCAGGCATTCACACTTATTTTGCACGATTTCTCACGATTTTCTGTGGAAACCATCGATTCGTTCTTTCACCATGTATTGAAATCGTTTACCCGTGAGATTGGTCTTCAGTCCGGTTTTAACCTGGAAATGGATGACCAGAAGATTATGGCAGAATCACTGGACGAAATGCTATTCAGATTATCGGGCAATGATCCCCTGAAAGATTGGCTGGTGCGTTTTGCAGAAACAAAAATTGAGGATGGGAAGTCATGGAACTTCAAACAGGATATCCTGGATACAGGAGAGGAAATCTTCAGGGAAAAGTTTAAGCTTTTCAGGAAACCGCTGATAGAGAAATTTGGAAATAAGCAACTCCTGGACAGATACCTTGCTAACCTCAATAAAATAATCCATCAATTTGAAGCTACCCTTCAGGATTCTGGCAGGAAAGGATTGGAGCTGATCGCCCGGTACGATTTGCATATTGAAGACTTTAAGCATGGAAAATCCGGATTTGCCAATCATTTCAGGAAACTTGCGGAAAAAAAGGATTTTACCCCGGGTGTAAGAACACGTTTTGCATGTAATGACCTCTCTTCATGGCATACCGGGAATTGTGAGAAGAAAGAGTCAATAGGGAGGGTATATGAGGCTGGATTGAACCAGCTCCTGTGCGATGCTATTCACTTCTATGATACTCATGTGGAAGGCTATCAGACTGCAATAACCATTTCCAGATTCATCTTCACATTGGGTATACTGACCGATTTGACAAAACATGTCAGGGAATATTGCCTGGAGAAGAACCTGTTTCTCATGTCAGATGTTGCTGCATTGCTGAAGGAGATCATTGAGGGTAATGACGCACCATTCATTTACGAGAAAACAGGAACGTTGTTTAACCATTTCATGATCGACGAATTTCAGGATACATCATGGATCCAGTGGCAGAATTTTCACCCGCTTCTGAAAAATAGCCTTGCAGAAAATCATGATTGCATGGTTGTTGGAGATGTTAAGCAATCGATCTACAGGTGGAGAAACAGCGATTGGAAAATACTGTCAGAACAACTGAATAAGGATTTCCAGGATCCCTGGATCAGAACCCTGTCACTCAATACCAATTGGAGAAGCAGAGAGAACATTGTACGGTTCAACAGCCGGTTTTTCAAAGAAGCGGCGCAATCCCTTGAGAACCGGTTTTTATCAAGCCTCGATGAACGGGTGTCCGGAGAGGAAGAGATTAAGGACCTCTCCGGAAAGATCACCAGGGCGTATGAAGATACCTTCCAGGAGATTCCTGATGAAGAAAAAAAGAGCGGTGGTTTCATCCGGGTGAAACTCTATGATAAAAAAGAAAACGATTGGAAAGAACAGGTAAAAACAGAACTTCTGTCTCTTTTGGATAACCTGCTTGACCGGGGATACAATCCCGGAGATATCTGTATCCTGGTCAGGAACAACAAGGATGGAAAGGATATTGTAACCAGTTTGTTGCTGCAAAAATCGTCGCGGGCAAGGCCGGGTAACTATCCATACGAGGTCCTGTCGAACGAATCCCTCTTCCTCGAAACCTCTTCTGCTGTCTCACTTATTGTTTCCGTATTGAGTTACCTGCACACACCCTGTGACCGGATAAACGGTGCCTTTTTGCTGTCGGAATATAACCGTTACTTCAATCCAGACTCCCCATCGGATCCTGGATGGTTAGATTCCATCTCAAAGGACCCCGGGTCATTGTACAAACTGGTAAAAGAGTCATTTCCTCAGGAGTTTATTGATGATTTGCCGGTATTACCCTACCTGCCATTGTATGAGATGATAGAACGCATCATCCGGAATTTTAACCTTCATCTTGCAGATACCGAAGTTCCGTTTATTCAGGCTTTTCTTGATGTAGTTATCGAATTTTCAAGAAATGAAACATCCGATCTCCAGTCTTTTCTCGAATGGTGGAAAAAGGAGGGGCCGAAAAAGACCATCTCCGTATCGGAACAGCAAAACGCCGTCCGGGTACTGACCATCCACAAAGCCAAAGGACTTGAATTCCCCGTGGTCATCATTCCTTACTGTGACTGGAGACTGGATCACATTCCCGGTAAACAGAATATCATATGGTGCGAACCTGCCGTTAAACCCTTTGATGCCCTCGAACTGGTACCGGTAAATTATTCTTCAAAGCTTGCTGCAACTATCTTTTACAATGACTACTACAGTGAGAAACTGCATGCTTATGTCGATAATTTGAATCTCCTTTATGTAGCACTTACCAGACCGATAGACGAACTCTATGTTTTTAGTCCGGCTAACAGAGAAGGTGACATGAAACAGGTGGGTGATCTGATCCATCATGTTATCCAATCCATGATTGTGGAAAAAGACCTGGAGAAAATGAAATCGTCTCCTTTCGGACAACCGGTCAGCTGGGATGATAAAATAATGCAGCTGACTATTGGTGTGGAGCCGCTTGCAGGCAAGGAGTGGGAGAGACCCCACAATATCATAACGATGCGTACAGATCGCCCGGCAGATACTCCGGCAAACCGGTTACTCCTGAACCTTCACAAATCCGACTACTTTATTATGGAGGATGATGCAAAAACAGCCCGGATTAACCATGGAAACCTGATGCATGAGTTATTTGAGCACATGATAACGGGAGATGACCTGGAACATGCTGTAAACCGGTTATTGATAAAAGGTAAAATTTCTGCCTCGCTCGCAGACAACATGAAAAAAAAGGCAAACGAAATGCTCTCGGATCCACTGGCTCATGATTGGTTTACAAAAAAATGGGAGGTGAAAACAGAAGCAGATATTCTGCTGAAGAATAGAAAGGTCCGGAGACCCGATAGAGTCATGTTAAAAGGCAAAGAAGCCATTGTGGTGGATTATAAATTCGGTGAGGTTGAAGAGGAATTGTATACATCCCAGATAAGGCGATACATGAAATATCTTGTGGAAATGGGATACACTGATATCAGGGGATATATCTGGTACGGAAGTCTGAAAAAACAAACAGAGGTATTCCTATGAGCGAAAGGATCTACAGCTGGGGACATGAGAGAAGATTTAATGCCTACTCCAATTACTTCAAAAAGGAATATGGCGCGCGAATACAGAAAGTGAGCATTGATGCCGGATTCACCTGCCCCAACAGGGACGGTACACTTGGGTATGGGGGGTGCACCTACTGTAATAACGAAGCATTTAATCCGTCCTATTGCAAAGCCTCCAAACCCGTTGCACAACAGATCAGTGAAGGAATAGATTTTCATAGAAAACGATACAGGAGAGTAGAAAAATACCTTGCCTACTTCCAGGCCTACTCAAATACCTATGATAGCCTCGATAACCTCAAAAAAATCTATAATGAAGCCCTCAGCATCCCCGGAGTTATCGGACTGGTAATCGGTACAAGACCCGATTGCGTCGACAAGGCAAAACTGGACTACCTCAGTGAATTATCCGAGAAGACCTTTGTGCTTATTGAGTATGGTGTCGAGTCGTGTTATAACACAACACTTGAAAGAGTAAATCGAAAACATACTTTTGAACAGAGTGAGAAAACGATTATCGAAACGGCAGAAAGAAATATAAAGGTCGGTGCCCATATCATATTCGGTTTGCCGGGTGAAACACGACAACAGATGCTTGATGAAGCCGGAATCCTCTCACGGTTGCCGCTCAATAATGTGAAATTTCGCCAGCTTCAGATCATAAAGGGAACAGAGATGGCCAGACAATATTGTGAAAATCCCGAAATCTTTAACCTCTTTTCATGGGATGAGTACCTTGATTTCTTTATCGAATTTCTCGAACGTTTGAATCCTGAATTTGTGGTTGAACGATTTACAGGAGAAGCACCACCGGAAATGATTCTTGGTCCTAGATGGTTCATGAAACGTACAGACCAGATACTTACTCTGTTTGAAAAGCGACTGGAAGAGCTTGATTCCTGGCAGGGGAAGAAATTCAATGCGATAGAATAATGGACAACTTTCTGCAACATATAGCCAATATCGTATACCGTAAATACGAGAAACAGCTTGACAGGATTTGTATGGTCTTTCCGAGCCGGAGAGCCGGTCTGTTCTTCAGTCAGTACCTGTCCGAAATCACTGCTAAACCCATCTGGTCACCGGCATGTAAAACCATTAATGAATTGATGCAGGATCTGTCGGATCTGCAGGTTGCTGAAAACCTCGAACTGATATTTGAACTCTATAAAGTATTCAGAAAAGAGACCAGATCAACCGAAAGTTTTGACGATTTCTACTACTGGGGGGAAATGCTCCTGAATGATTTCGACGATCTTGATAAATACCTGGTGAATGCAGCTGACCTGTTTCACAATCTTGAAGCATTGAAAGAGCTTGAAGATCACTTCTCCTACCTGTCTGAGAGCCAGATCGAGGCAATTAAAACCTTCTGGAAGAACCTGAATCCCACAAAGGATACAAAACACAAAACCGGTTTTATCCGGTTATGGCCAATACTGAACAGGATCTATTCGGGGTTACGATCGGCCCTGCTGGATAAAAGAAGGGGGTATGAGGGAATGGCTTACCGCGAAGTGGCAGAAAAGATACTGCAAGATACCCCATTCGACCTTGAATTTGACACGTATATCATGGTGGGATTTAATGCCTTGAACTCATGTGAAGAACGGTTGTTTGAGTTTTTGCAGAGAGAGGGAAAGGCAAGCTTTTACTGGGATTATGACGACTCTTATCTTCACGATAGTAAACACGAAGCCGGTTTTTTTATCCGGAAGAACATGAAACGGTTTCCTCAGGCTGAAATGGATTTCTCATTTTCACACCTTGAGGATAAAGATAAAACGATGGAAGTTATCGCTGTTCCTTCGGATGTGGCGCAGGCTAAACTCATACCCCGGATCCTGGAGCAAATACCCGGTATGGCGAACCATGAACACCATAATACGGCAATCATTCTTGCGGATGAACAACTCCTGATGCCCGTACTCTATTCAATCCCCCCCGAAATTGAAAAGATCAATGTTACAATGGGTTATCCAATCAAAGATACACCACTCTATAGCCTGGTAATCCACCTGATTGATCTTCAGAAACGAAAAAAGGGCGATACAGGTAAGACCATCTTCTTTTATCATAAACCGGTTCTTGCTATCCTCAGTCATCAATACATCCTCAGGCAGAATATTCCGGAGATCAGGGAAATGATTGGGGAGATTGTACGGGGGAATAAAATATTTGTAGATGCTTCCATTTTCAAGCACAATGAGTTGTTGAATATGATTTTCCGGAAAGTGGATACACCGGTACACATGTCAAAATACCTGATGGAGATTCTTCTCTATCTTTTCCATAAACTCAATCCGGAAGATCAGGATGAGAAGGAAAAACCTGCATTACACCAGGAGTATATGTTTCACCTCTACCTGGCGATCCAGCAGCTGGGAAATATAATAACGGATGAGGAAGTAACATTGAATCTGGAAACCTATCTTAAGTTGCTCGACAAGCTGGTTAAAAACAGGAAAATACCATTCACCGGTGAACCCCTTGCCGGGTTGCAGATCATGGGTATTCTTGAAACCAGAACCCTTGATTTTGAGAACCTGATCCTTCTTTCACTGAATGAAGGGATCCTGCCCCGTGGACAATCAACCGGCTCTTTTGTTCCCTATAACCTCAGGAAAGGATTCGGATTACCCACTTTCGAACACCAGGATTCCATCTACGCCTATTATTTCTACCGGTTAATACAACGAGCCAAACACATTACCTTCATCTATAACAACAACAGCGAAGGAATGAAATCCGGGGAAATGAGTCGCTTCCTGACCCAGCTAAAGTATAACGAGCCGTTCAAACCGGTTGAAAAAACAGTCGCATTTGATATCCGGATGGTGAATCCCGGGATCATTACCATCGAAAAGGATGAACGGATCATGAGTGAGATCCTCAACTATTCAGGCAGTACTGAAAGATCTCCCTATTTGTCCCCGAGTGGAATAAATACCTACCTGGATTGTCCGTTGAAATTCTACTATCGATACATCGCCGGTTTGAAAGAACCCGATGAGATATCGGAAGAGATCGATTTCCAGGTTTTCGGGAATATCCTTCATAAAGCTATCAGCCGGCTCTATTCGCCTTATAAGAACCGAATGCTAAAAGAAGACGATATAGAGAACCTGACTCGGGATCAGAAAAAAATCCGTTCTGCACTGGAACTATCGATCATGGAAGAATTCAGCAGATCAACAGCTATTGCTAAGAATCGGGATTTTGAAGGAAGGAACCTGGTTATTCTGGAGATCCTGGTAAAATACATTAACCGGATACTGACAGTGGACCGGAAGTTCCTGCCCCTGAAAATCCTCAACCTTGAAGAGATGTTTACCACCCGTTTGAAAACGACATACCTGGGGCAAACGATGGATATCCTGCTTGGAGGGACCATTGACCGGATAGACCAGAGGGGAAATACCATCAGAATAATTGATTATAAAACCGGAACAGGAGATGTAAGCTATACAGGGATGGAAGAGCTGTTTGAAAAAGGAGCTCCAAAACGGAACAATGCAGTTTTCCAGACCTTCCTCTATGCCCTGCTGGTCTCTGACAGGTTCCCGGATTATCCGGTTCAACCCGGATTATACTTTATCCGTGATATTTACAAGGAATCCTTTGATTATCATATCATTAGCAAGAAAACAGGAAGACCCGGTCAGGTAATCACGGACTTCCGTCAGCAAAAGGATGAGTTTTGTGACTACCTGAATGATCTTGTGGCAGAACTTGTTAATCCGGCAGTTCCATTTTCACAAGTTGAGGACGAAGCAATATGCGGTGTTTGTCCCTACCGGAAAATTTGTCACCGGTAAAATGCCATTGGTTTCTCCAGGACTTTGATTTTATTATATTTGTACAAAGGTTAATATCAATACTGCATGATCCTGGATTATCCCTATTTCAAGGTAGAGATAAAGAATAGTAAATTCTCTTCTGATGCAGGAGTAGTTTTTCCGAAAACTGCAATCGTGTCGTTCCTGTTGGCAAATCAAATGGTTTCTTCGGTAGAACAGTATGGTTTTATTGAAACAGAAGAGATATACCGGATGATCGAGCAGGGTACACCCATCAACCTGGATAACTGCTATGTAAAAGATTTTTCCCTCTCCGCATACAGAACCCTGAATAAGCTGGAAAAGAAGGAATATGTTCCCATCCGGGAATTTACAGCACGTCATTCTTTCTTCGATTCCAAAACGGAAACCGATTTTTCGTATGCTGAATTTGGGGACGGGAATATCTGTTTTGATGATACCCAATTTGCCACCGGAAAAGTTGTATTCCATTTTGCAAAATTTGGACTTGGTGATGTAAGTTTCTCCCATGTTTACTTCCGTGATGGGGATATTGATTTTTCCAATTGCCATTTTGGAGGAGGTGACTTCATCTTTAAAAATTCCATCATAAGTGAAGGTGTCAAGGATTTTCAATATGCTGATTTCGGAGAGGGCTCCATTATTTTTACCAATACAGAGTTCGGAGGTGGGGAAACCTCGTTCATCAATGCCAATTTCAGCACAGGAAATGTGAGTTTTAAAGTAGCACGGTTTGGGGACGGAAAAGTTGATTTTCATTTTGCAAAGTTTGGAGAAGGAGATATCTCTTTTGAACAGGTTGAATTTGGGAACAGCAAGGTGGATTTCCGGACCGTTGAATTCCATGACGGCAGGGTAAATTTCAACAGGGCAATCTTCGGTGATGGTGATGTAACCTTTGAAGGTGCTGATATCAGGAATGGAAAATTCAACTTCAAGAGAGTTATTCTGGGTGACGGGGTATTCAATTTTGAACTGGCTGAATTTGAGACAGCGGATGTTGTTTTCGACCGGACAAATTTCGGTAAGGGACCGGTTTCGTTTCATAACTCAAAATTCAGGCAGCTTTCATTACAGTCCTGCCACCTGGATCACTATACCGACCTGCGTGTTACCCGGTGTGAATTGATGGATCTTTCCGATACCATTGTCCGCGATATCATCGACCTGAAACCGTATGAGTTTGATGTTGGTGTTTCGGTTTTAAACCTGGCGGGCATGCGATTACTGGGAACCATCTATATCGACTGGAAAAACAACCGGGTCAAGCAGATCATTTCTGCTCAGACAAACACGAGCAATGCAGAGAAAGCCGAACAATTCCGGGTTCTGAAAGAGAACTTTAACCAGACTGGACAATATGGGGATGAGGACAGATCGTATGTGGAATTCAAACGGTATGAAGCCCGTTCGAAACTGGAAAACGTGTTGAAACAGAGCCGGTATAATGGACTATGGTATTATCCCTGGCACGGATTCAAATGGCTTGTTCTGGACCTTGCCGGACTTTATGCAACCGATCCGTTACGGGTGCTCATGTCCATGCTGGGCTGGTACGTTCTCTTTAGCCTGGTTTATTATGTTCTTTACCTGGCAGGAGTCTCACAAATCATTTCCAGCACAGGGTATGAGATAGAACCATTTGCCCGTGCGTTTTATCACAGTGCGATTACCTTCCTGACCATCGGTTATGGAGACCATTTTCCAACCGGTGCAGCACGCGTCGTCTCTTCCATTGAAGGCTTTGCAGGCATGTTCCTGATGGCATACTTTACGGTATCACTGGTAAGAAAAATCCTCAGATAAAAAAGTTTTACCTGGTTTTGTCTTTGTTTTCCATTGCGTTCAATGCACTGGTAAGTGTTTCGTCATCGGCGAGATAATAGTGACGCAATGATTTCAGATTTGAGTCAAGTTCGTAAATTAAGGGGATACCTGTCGGTATATTCAGCTTCAGGATTTCTTCGTCACTTATTTCATCCAAAAATTTGACCAGAGCCCGAAGGCTGTTGCCATGTGCTGTTATAAGTAGCCGTTTACCGGACAAAATCTTCCTGGAAATAGTTTCATTCCAATACTCGATTACTCTGTCAGCCGTGTCTTTCAAACATTCTGTCTTCGGCAGCCTGTTCTTCTCAATGGTTGCATATTTGTCCTGGTTGCCGGGAAAACGTTCATCTTCTTCTGTAACGGCTGGTGGTGATACGTCGTAACTTCTTCTCCAGATAAGAACTTGCTCTTCACCGTGCCTGGCTACCGTTTCAGCCTTGTTGAGGCCTTGTAGGGCTCCATAATGTCGTTCGTTTAATCTCCAGTCGCAAATAACCGGAATCCACATTTGATCCAGTTGGTCAAGTACAATCCAGAGCGTGCGTATGGCTCTTTTGAGAAACGAAGTGTAGGCAGCATCGAATGTAAAACCGGCCTTCCTGAGAGACTGCCCTGCGTTGCGTGCCTCGGTAATCCCTGCATCTGCCAGATCAACATCTTGCCACCCGGTAAACCGATTCTGCATGTTCCATTCGCTCAGACCGTGTCGAAGAAGCACAAGTTTGTACATGATTTACGTTTTTTTTTATGCAAATAAGACATAAATATTGAATAATTGTACTATGCGAAGCATTCTACCGGGTGCAGATTCCCGGATTACTCCAACTTACCATCCAGCCAGGAACGATAAAAAGTAAGAAAATGATTGATTTTTTCATGATAAATGCTGTTGTGGTTTTCGATACTGAGAATTCTGTCTGCCATGCCTCCCTGCCTGCCGGCAGGCACTACTCATCTCTCATCTTACCGAGGACCCAGCTTTGCCCTCCGTAGTTTTCTTCGACAGCCGAAATCTTGGTGAAGGCTGTAACGGAGGAGGGGTCCGATCACCCAGGACCAATCCATTATTCTCTCCCTCTCCCCATCACACAGTCTCATAGTCACATTGCCTCATTTATTAACTCTGTACCCTGTACTCCTTTGTCCGCCGGATCCGCCGAATGGCGGAGAAGGTGGATGAACCCTGAACCAATATCATTCCTCCTTCAGCAAACCCGGTCTCAATTTTCGTGTTCGTTCAACCGATTGCTCCATTCTCCACTTCTCAATCTCCCCGGCATGTCCGGAAATCAATACATCCGGCACTTTCCAGCCTTTAAAATCTGCTGGTCTGGTATATACGGGGGGAGCTAAAAGATTATCCTGGTATGAATCAGTCAGGGCAGAGGTTTCGTCAGAGATAACGCCTGGTATCAGACGAATGATGGAATCGGTAATAACTGCTGCAGCAAGTTCACCACCCGACATCACATAATCACCAATTGAGAGTTCCATGGTAATCAAATGATCACGAATCCGCTGATCTACCCCTTTATAATGACCGCATAGCAGAATAATATTTTTTAACAGTGATAATTTGTTTGCCGTTTTCTGGTCAAAAAGCTTCCCATCGGGAGAGGTATAAATCACCTCATCGTACGCCCTCTCTTTTGTTAATTTCGTCCAGAGTTTGTAAATCGGCTCAATTTTCATGACCATTCCTGCTCCTCCACCGAAGGGATAATCATCCACGCTTTTATGCCGGTCATTGGAATAATCCCTTAGGTTATGGATGACAATGTCAACCAGTCTTTTCTCTTTTGCCCGTTGGATAATGGAATGACTGAGTGGACCGGCAACGAGATCGGGTAATATGGTTATTATATCTATCCTCATCGGTTTTAAATCAAATGTAGTGACTAATTCCCAAATAAAAAACCAGGGATTTGAGTACAGACTTAAAACCCATTGCTACCGCAATTTGTTCTAAATTGCAGTAAAAAATTTGCTATTCGGCTCAGATTGTATATTTTCGTAATTTTGTATTCGCACCGCTTTCTTTGTAGTAGGATGATTAAATTGAGAATAATGATAGAAACTACATTGAATGATGATTCTGTTCATGATGAACAATTCGGGGATCCGCAACGGAACCTGAAAATAAGAAGAACCCTACAGACAACAGCGAGATGGCTGAAAAGAATGCTACTTCAGGAGATGTTGATAAGGCATCCCTGAGTCCGGAAAATGAAAACATTGCTTCTGATAAGCAGGAAGCAACCGCAAATTCGAAAGATGAAACCCTCCTTAGTCCGGAGGAAGATCATGCCGCGGTTGAGTCAGGTGAAACTGACTCCAGCAGTGAGGTTCAAACCCCACCCGAACAGACAGGAGATATGGGATCAGAAACGGATCCCGAACAAAAACCCGACCAGGAAGACCATCCTGTAGCTACACCAACCGATAAACATTCCGATTCACCACAGGAAGAAAGTGCCCTTTCTGAACCATCCGATATTAAAGAGGAGAAAGAGGATGAAGAGGATGAAGAGATTACCGTCAAGGAAGTTGACTATACAACCTTTTCCATTGATGAATTGGTGAATACCCTTACCATTTTGATCGCAGAACGGCCGGTACAGGAAATCAGGAACGATGTGGAAAACATTAAAATCAATTTCTATAAGAAACTTAAAATTGAATTAGAAAAAAAGAAGAAAGCTTTTCTTGCTGAGGGTGGTGATATTATCGATTTCATGCCGTTAGAGGATCCCCGTGAAATTCAGATAAAAGATCTGCTTGCTAAATACAGGAACCTTAAATCTTCTTATAACAAGGATCTTGAACTTCAGAAACAGAAAAACCTGGAGGAGAAATACCATATCATCGAGGAGATTAAAGACCTGATTAACAGGAAAGAATCGATCAATAAAACATTTCAGGAGTTCAGAGACCTTCAATCACGCTGGAGAGAGGTGGGTGTAGTACCGCAACAAACCCTCAAAGACCTGTGGAATACCTATCATCATCACGTTGAGAAATTTTATGATTATATTAAAATAAATAAGGAATTGCGCGACCTGGACCTGAAAAAAAACCAGGAAGTAAAAATAATACTTTGTGAAAGAGCCGAGGAACTGATGATGGAACCCTCCGCGGTGAATGCTTTTAAACGACTTCAAAAACTGCACGATCAATGGCGTGAAATCGGCCCTGTACCGCATGAGGTGAAGAATGAATTGTGGGAACGGTTCCGGGAGGCAACATCCAAAATCAACAAAAAACACCAGGAGTTCTATGAGGAACTGAAATCAACACAGAAAAAAAACCTGGAAGCTAAAAACCACCTGTGTGAACAGATTGAAGAGATTAATAAACAGGCTATTTCCTCCCATAAAGAATGGGATCAAAAATCAGGCGAAGTCATAGAGCTACAGAAAATCTGGAGAACGATCGGATATGCTCCGAAAAAAAGCAACAATAAAATATACCAGCGATTCCGGGAAGCCTGCGATACTTTTTTTGCCAATAAACGGGAATTTTATATCGAAAACAAAGAGGTCCAGAATAATAACATGCAGCAAAAAACTGAACTCTGCATCCAGGCTGAATCCCTTAAAAACAGCACAGAATGGCAGAAAACAACAGAAGACCTTATTCAACTGCAGAAAAAATGGAAGGAGATCGGACCGGTGCCCAGAAAACACTCCGGAAAAATATGGAAAAGATTTCGTTCAGCTTGCGATACATTCTTTCAGAAAAAATCTGAGTATTATGCACAGATTGACAATTCCTATGAAGATAACCTGAAACTGAAAAAAGAACTGATCAAGGAGATTGGTAAATTTAAGCCGGTTGAAAATATAGAGGAGAATTTTGACCAGTTGAATGATTACCAGCGCAGGTGGACAGAAATTGGATATGTCCCGTTCAAACATAAGGATGATATACTCCAGGAATACAGGGATACAATAAATAAGGCATTCGACAGCTTGAAAGTTGGTGAGAATCAAAAAAGCCTGCTGAAATACAAGAATAAACTGGTAAATATCAGGGAAAACCCGAAGGCCGAGATGAAAATTAAACAGGACCGGGAAAAATTTATGAATAAGATTAAACAGCTGGAAAATGATATCGTATTGTGGGAGAATAATATCGGGTTCTTTGCCAAATCAAAAAATGCCGATTCAATGATCCAAGAGGTACACCAGAAAATCAGTCGGGCAAAGAACTCCATTATTCTGCTGGAAGAGAAGATTCAATTGATCGATCAGTCTGATACGGATTGATAATATCAATGCAACGTATTAAATGACTCATTCAGGTGACACCTGGACCAAAAATTATTAAAACAATTGACATTGTCTTCAACTAAATTTATTTTTGTTACCGGAGGAGTTACTTCATCATTAGGTAAAGGAATTGTTTCATCATCACTGGCGAAACTGCTGCAAGCCCGTGGATATTCTGTCGGGATCCAAAAACTGGATCCTTATATTAACGTCGATCCGGGAACGTTGAATCCCTATGAACATGGAGAATGCTATGTTACAGAAGACGGTGCGGAAACCGACCTTGACCTTGGCCATTATGAGCGATTCCTGAATCTCCCGACATCACAGGAAAACAATGTCACTACCGGAACGGTTTACCAGGCAGTGATCGACAAGGAAAGAAGAGGGGACTACCTGGGTAAAACAGTCCAGGTTATCCCCCATATAACCGATGAGATTAAGTGGCGGATCAAACTGGTTGCTGAGAAAAACAAGTATGATGTCGTTATCACGGAGATCGGCGGAACCGTTGGAGATATTGAGTCCCTTCCCTATATTGAAGCGGTACGCCAGATGAAATGGGAGATGGGATCCTCCAATTGCCTGGTTATTCACCTTACACTGGTTCCTTTCCTGCCTGCTTCCGGTGAATTGAAAACAAAACCCACACAACATTCCGTTAAAGAACTGCTGGAAAATGGGATCCAGCCTGATATACTGGTGCTTCGCACACAAAAAGTCCTGAC
>Ga0315537_1001103_pt1 | contig 21303 bp, 15 predicted proteins | sample SalMarSW160270MG_FD_203091 | JGI IMG/M metagenome (GOLD analysis project Ga0315537, IMG submission 203091) | Salt marsh sediment microbial communities from the Plum Island Ecosystem LTER, Massachusetts, United States - Salt Marsh Sediment SW1602-70 ...
AAAGCCCTGGAAAACATCAACAAGAGGATTGACGAACTTCAGAGAGAAAAAAAGACATCCAAAGAGACTTAAATATGAATAATAGCGGAGGTTTTTCAGGCGGAGGCGGCCGCGGTGGTGGTCGATCGCAGGGTGGCAACCGCAGCGGCAACCGAGGACAGGGTGGCGGTCGTGGTCAGGGCGGAGGGCGTGGCCAGGGTGGCGGGCGCGGTCGTGGCGGCGCCCGTGCTTTAGGTCCCGGTGGTAAGTGTATTTGCCCTGCATGCGGTGCCACGGTTATGCACAAAGCAGGCGTCCCCTGCTACAATTTGAAATGCCCGGAATGCGGCCGGCCAATGACGCGCCAATAGAAATATATCGGAGCGGATATTGAAAATATCAGTTGCGAGCGGAAAGGGCGGAACCGGCAAAACAACCATAGCCACCAGTCTGGCGGTCGTTCTCGCAGATGAGAACATCAACACGACCTATCTTGATTGTGATGTTGAGGAACCGAACGGTCATATCTTTTTAAATCCCGAAATAGAAAGAAATATTAATGTCGACGTAAGCATACCGGAAGTCGATCTGGAAAAGTGCACTTTTTGCGGTGAATGTTCACAATCCTGTCAATACAATGCAATTGCTGTACTTAGCAATAAAGTTATGATCTTCCCTTCGTTATGTCACAGCTGCGGCGGGTGTTTTCACATTTGTCCTGAAAAGGCGATTAAAGAAATCCCCAGGACCATCGGCGTCATTAACGCCGGCATCGGGCATAACGTGACATTTTACGACGGGAATCTTAATATCGGCGAAGCTCTTTCGCCTCCGGTCACGCGGCAACTGAAAAAGATTGTTTCCGAGTCGGATGTGATTATAATTGATGCTCCGCCGGGGACTTCCTGCCCGGTTATTGAGGCCGTAAACAATACTGATTATGTTATCCTCGTAACAGAGCCGACTCCATTCGGATTAAATGACCTTAAATTGGCTGTCGAGATGGTTCGGGAATTAAAACTTCCGTTCGGAGTCGTTATTAATCGTTGTGACGTAGGCGATGAAAGTGTCGAAAATTATTGTCGGAGCTGCAAAGTGGAAGTACTTCTGAAGATACCTTTCAGCAGAAAAATCGCGGAAGCTTATTCGAGGGGAAAATTACCGGTCGAAATCAATGGAGATTACAGAGCGAATATCTATAAGCTTTTTGAAAATATTAAAAATGAAGTCGGTTATGATCGAATTGACAATAATCAGCGGTAAGGGCGGCACCGGCAAAACCAGTGTCGTCGGCTCGCTGGCGGCGCTGGCTAAAAATAAAGTGCTGGTCGATTGTGATGTTGACGCTGCAGATCTCCACTTGATCCTCGGCAATAATGTAAAGAAGTCGGCCGATTTCAAGGGTGGTCACCGGGCTTCGATCAACGAGGAATTATGCACCGGGTGCGGTATATGTCTTGACTATTGCCGCTTTGATTCTATTAAGGAAGTCATAAATGAAAGTACGGGATGGGTCGACAAATTTCGGATAGATCAACTCTCTTGCGAAGGATGCGGTGTATGCACTCAATTTTGTCCCGAAAATGCGATAGATTTTGATGAAATCGTCAGCGGGCAATGGTTTCTTTCGGAAACCAAATACGGCCCACTGGTACATGCCCGTCTGGGAATTGCCCAGGCCAATTCGGGCAAATTGGTCTCCCTTTTAAGAACGAAGGCCCGGAATCTGGCCGATGAGAACAGATGGGATTTGGTTTTAATCGACGGCCCGCCCGGAATAGGGTGTCCGGTTATCGCGTCCGTGACCGGAGCATCGTACGTTCTGATCGTTACCGAGCCGTCACTATCGGCCTTTCATGATTTGAAAAGGATAATGCAGTTGATGGATCATTTTAAAATGCCGTACGGCTTATGTATAAATATGTTTGATATCAACCGGCAGATTACAGCCGGAATTGAACATTTCGCACGGCAGAATAATATTGAAGTTCTCGGAAAAATTCCCTATGATGTGGCTGTCACGAAGGCACAGGTGGCCGGGACAACGATAATCGATTATACGGATAACAGCGTATCCGACCATATCAGGTTATTATGGAATAATCTTGAAACCGAATTAAATTCTTATATTAATAAACAAAGGAGTAAAGTACATGAAAATCGCAATACCTTTGGCTGATGGAGTTCTTTCGGCACACTTCGGACATTGCGAGAAATATGCCGTTATCGAAGTGGATAGCAGTATCAATAGTATTATAAAATCCGAAGAGCATGCGGCGCCACCCCATAATCCCGGTGTGATTCCGGAGTGGCTGGGGCGCTTGGGATGCCAGGTCATAATCGCCGGCGGCATGGGCCACAAGGCGATAGATCTTTTCAGACAAAAGGGGATAACCGTCGTCCTGGGCGCGCCGCAGCAAAAGCCTGAAGACATAGTAATGGCGTACCTAAAGGGTGAGCTATATACCGCCGAAAATCCCTGCCTCAGACCCGGCTTTCACGAAAGCAGGAAAGGGCAGTGCCAATCGCATGGACGGGAAATGTAGACCGACTTTAAAGAAAGAACAAACGGGAGTTGGCCATGCTTACCGAAGAACAAAAAAAGAATCTCGAATTACAGGAAAAGGCCATATCCGACAATATAACCATAATTAAGCACAGGATTGTTGTTTTCAGCGGTAAGGGGGGTGTCGGCAAAACGACGGTTAGTATAAATCTCGCTTATGGATTGTACCTTAACGGTTACGAGGTGGGAATTCTCGATGCGGATATAACCGGCCCTAACGTACCCCTTATGCTGGGCCTGAACGAAAGATTCGGTACTCAAGACGAGCATATAATACCGGCCCGGTGTAACGGGGTGAAAGTTATTTCTCTGGCGAATATGATTTCTGCCGACCAGCCGGTTATTTGGCGGGGACCGATGCGGTCAAAGCTGTTGGACCAATTCCTGGGGAATGTTGCGTGGGGACAATTGGATTATCTCATAGCCGATCTGCCTCCGGGGACGGGTGATGAAATTATCACCCTGACTCAAAAAATGATCCCCGACATGGCAATAATTGTTACGACACCACAGGATGTATCTTTACTCGATTCCGGAAGGGCTGTTAATCTGGCAAAAAAAATAAGTATTCCGAATATCGGTATTATTGAGAATATGTCCGGGCAAATATGCCCTAATTGCGGTCATCATATTGACCTCTTCGGTTCTGGAGGTGGGAAAAGGCAGGCGCAGGAAATGGGAGTCCTGTTTTTGGGAGCACTCCCGATGGATACCGAGGTAAGAAAAATGGGTGATTCGGGTAATCCTTTCATTCTCAATAAAAAAGAATCGGGAATATCTTTTAAACTTCTAAAAATTATATCGAATGTAGAAGAAATATTAAAAAAACATCCGTAGAAAAGTATGGCAATAGATAAACAGCATTAATGATAAATACTCTCCAGACTTTATAAGTGATGGCCAAAACAGAGCCGTTTGAAAAGTACTCAGCCAAATATGACGAGTGGTTCGAAAAAAATAAGCCTGTATTTAATTCCGAATTACTTGCCATAAAAAAGCATCTTCCCGGCAAAGGAACGGGCATTGAAATCGGAGTCGGGACCGCTCGCTTTGCCGACCTGTTGAATATAAAATACGGTGTTGAACCTTCCGAGAAAATGCGTCTCATTGCCAAAAGCAAAGGTGTCGAAGTTGTCGGAGGGATCGCCGAGAGCCTGCCCTTTGGTGATAGTCTATTTGACTATAGTCTAATGGTGACCGTCATCTGCTTTCTGGATAATCTCGACGCGGCCTTCAAAGAGGCCGGTCGAATATTGAAACCTGATGGACAATTGATTTTGGGCTTTATTGATAAGCTCTCCTTTCTAGGGAAATTATACGAGACTACAAAAAACCGGAATGAATTCTACAGGTATGCCACATTTTATTCGGTACAGGACGTAATATCGTGCTTGAAAAGAAACCGTTTTAATCGATTCGATATCTCACAGACAATTTTTCATAATCCGGATATAATCCGGGATAATGAACCAATTAAAAAAGGTTATGGCCAAGGCGGGTTCGTCGTAATTAACGCGGGGCGATAAAAGCAGGGGACCATTCACCGACAAATAAATCTGTTTGACCGATAATAATTATGAGATACCGAGCATTTTCATCTTGCGCCAGAGTGTCGAGCGGTGCATCCCGAGCTCAATGGCTGCCTGCGAGCGGTTGCCATTGTACCTGCGGAGAGCTTCAAGGATGACTCTCTTTTCATCGTCCGGTTGTTCCGGCAAAACTTCCCGATGATGTGTCTGGGACGTTATATGAGGCGGCAGGTGCTCTGGTTTTATTTCGGTACCGTGACACATGACGAAAGCATGTTCGATGGCATTTTCGAGTTCCCGGACATTGCCCGGCAAAGGATGAGGCCGCAAAGCAGCCAGTGCTTTCGGAGTCATGCGTACGATTGATTTGCCGGTTTTTTCCCGAAAAATGCTGATAAAATGCTCGACGAGGAGGGGAATATCTTCCGGCCTGTCTCGCAATGGCGGAATCTGAATATCAACGACGTTAATTCGATAAAAAAGGTCTCGACGAAACTTCCCTTCGGCGATTGCTTTCTCAAGGTCAGCGTTGGTCGCTGCGATAATACGCGCATCGGTATGCAGCGTTTTAGTTGAACCCAGAGGCTGGTATTCGCCATTATTCAGTACGCGTAGGAGTTTTACTTGGAGAGATATATCCATTTCACTGATTTCATCAAGGAGTAATGTCCCGCCGTGAGCCAGGGCAAATTGCCCCGGTTTGGCTCGCTTGGCATCGGTGAAAGCCCCTTTCTCATAACCGAAGAGCTCTGATTCCAGTAAATTAGCCGGCAAAGCGGCACAATTTATTCTAATATACGGGCCGTATCGACGAGGGCTGAGATTGTGGATGACCTGTGCAAACAGCTCTTTCCCGCAACCGCTCGGACCCCGGATAAGAACGTTGCACTCGGATCCCGCTATATCAGGAAGCAGTCCGATTAATTCATGCATTTTACGATTAACACTGACGATATCGTCAAGCGTCCGCTTCTGTTCAAGTCTCTGGCGGAGATGCACGATTTCGGAAATATCCTGAAAAAACTCCACCGCACCGGCAAGATTGCCCTTCTCATCCTTTAGCATCGTCGTGGTTACCCGGATGGGCAACTCACGGCTGTCACGGGTTATTATCGAAACGCGGGCGTTTTCGACCCGCGAATGATGCTTTAGAGTATCTTTAAGAGCGCACCGCCGGTGGCATACTTCGGTACGGAAAATATCAAAACAATGTTTGCCAATTGCCTCAGCGGCGCTGAATCCGGTAATGCGCTCCGCGGCCTTATTGAATGATGTAATAATGCAGTTTTCGTCAACCGTAAAGACGCCGTCTGAGATACTATTAAATATGAGTAAACTGAGTTTTTCTTCCACGGTTACCGTTCTCCGTTATCGCCGGTCATCTCGATTGTAATATTAAACATCTATTTCCAGACGCAAGGCTTTTTATAGAGTAAAAGAGTCTCTGCCTGTTCGCGTCTGTCGCGACAGGAACGGTCCGATTTAAGCCGAAATACGCCTGACAAGCGACCAGTTTTGATTCTTGATCCCCAGCTTCTCAATAATTATTTTCGCTCGGCTATTAAGGCGATATTGGTAGGCATGATCAGGGCCGACGAGAACAACCGGACAAATGAAATTTTCGGCGAATTCTTCGATGGGCCGCTTGCCGAACATCGCTTTCGATCCGACGTAGCCGAGAACCAGAACCTGGAATTCACGGACAACCAGACAACGGTGAAGTTCGACCCACTCGGCATGTTCGCACAGGCGGAAGCCGACATCAAGATAGTCACCGGCCCGTCCGTCATAATACATCCTAAGCTCTTTCTCACGCTCAATGGCCAATTTTGCCCGTTCTTCTTTTGAAAGGTCGTCGGCAAAATGGTCATCCGGGTTATAAGGGTCGCTCAGGAAATGGAACACATTCAGCTTTAACTGGTGCTCTTTCGACAAACGCAGCGCGTAATCAAAGGCCCAATCGCCCGGGTCCGAATAGTGCGCACAAAAGCCGACAGCATTAAGTGTCGGGATGGCCATAGCCACCTCCATTCTTTACTTTTAATATTTGAACAACAGTTTTCATTTATATTAATTATTCTTTCATTTCGTATGCGAAGTCGTTCGGGCTGCTTCATTCAGATAATAATCCGAATAAATGGCGCCAATGGGGTTATTGGCCAGCGATTTGTCCTTCACAAACAGCGTTGTCACCGGGGCCTCGCTGTATTTGGAGAAAATACAATCGGCACCCATACATATGCCGACGACGACATTTAAATCGGTTTCGAGACGATTTAAGACCGCCGCCTGGCCTTCCGGATTACAGGCTATCTTTGGCGAATTATCGTGTTCAATTCCCTCACGTGATGAAAACAACGGATCAACGACCCTTATCCCGCCCACTTTACAGCAGACCGGATAAATCTCGAAAAAACGTCTTAAAACGCGGACCAAAGTTTCGGCCGGTTCCTGAAGATCAATGCAGTAGGCGACGCCTATTCGCTGGTAGTGCATTTCAAGACAGAAGTAAATCAATTCCGATAGACGACAGAGCGTCCGTTCTTTTTCGTAGGATATATCAAGAGAGGCCTCCATCATATTTTTTATTTCTCTGTCAGGAACAGGCATCCGGTCGTATCCCGATACCAGATCGCACGACTCCCCGCGCAAACATATTTTTTCGCGACATGAAAGGCAGTCTACTTTCTCCGGAGATTTTTCTCTTTCGCTGCCGATTATTTTTCCGTTATCGTGCGTGCCCCGCGTCGTCTCCGATACTCCTTTTGCTTCATGCTCGATGACCGATTTGGCCAGGCCATAACCGGCCTGTATCCGGCCGGAACGCAGGGCATCAAGAAGTTCATCGACGGAGCAGGCAACGTTGTCTATTACTTCCATCTGTCGGGAGGAGAGATAGTCCCGTTCCTGACGACTGATTCCTCCGCAAATCAATGTATCAATACTGTACTCCGATAATATCTTGACCAGGCTCATCAGACTATGTTCTGTCAGTTCCGCTTTATCCTCGGTTCGGGCCTGATTGCGCCTGAGAACAACAATGAGAATTGACTCGGCAAATATACATCGGGGCGCCACTCGCCCACCTCGAATCGGTATCCCGTATCTCATTTTTAAATTCTCCTCAATTTGTGAATACGCAACTACAATGCCAAGCGTCAACGGCGTTGCAACAATACCGACACATGCCCGGAAAAGATAGCCTGTATCGCGCCACATATTATCGTCCAGAGGGAATACCATCTTAGTAAGTCGCTGCCAGATAATAGATTGTAAATACTTGAATATTTTTTAAAAATAAGTCTGAAAAAATCATCTTAACTGAAAATAGAAACAGGTTGGCTGTTGCATAAGTGTTGCGTAATGTTGCAATATAAGACAATATGATGCAACGCTTGCAACAGAATTCGATTGGTATTTTGACCTTCGCTTTTAACCGCTGTCAGTAATTTCACGACCCGATAAACAGGACAACGATGCCCATTATAACCGCTAAGATTATGTCTATTAGGCAACAAGCATTATTATTTTAATTGTCCTTATCCGGTAAAATAAACATGATATGAAGTTATTGCATGAGTTGGTATGTACTTTGCGTCATGATTCAGTTGAAAAATTAAAAATATGAGGAATGCCAATGGACGGTGAAACGATTTCGGCAAAAAAAACTGAACAGGTAACGGTACCAATCAAACAATATCCATATTACATTGAAAATCCCGTAACGGAAAATCGGGTCGAGCGTTTTCTTGAAGCCTTTGCGGCAGTAATTAAGTACAGCGACTATAAACCGCTGCTCGATTCATATTGTGCTTCGAGCGCGAAGTGTAATCGATGTGCTGTGGCCTGCCCGATATTTCTGACCACCGGAAATCCTCGCGACATTCCGTGCTATCGTACCAATCTTCTGCTCGACACGTATAAACGATATTTCACCATCGGCGGATGGCTGAAATCGCGAGTGACCGACGCTTTTGAACTCACTGATGAGATTATAGACGATATGCTGGATGGGTTCTATCGATGCACTGCCTGCCGCCGTTGTATTCGCGAATGTCCGATGGGTGTGGATCACGGATTGATAACGAGATTGGGGCGATATATTCTGAGCCTGATAGGAATTGTCCCCAAAGCGCTGCAGGTCAGCGTTCGCGAACAACTTGAAGGGGAAACGCATAATACATCGAAAGTTCCCAAGGTCGCGCTTTTAAACACTCTTGAATTTCTCTCGGAAGAATTGGAGGAAAATCTGGGAATCAAAGTTGAATTCCCGCTCGACAAGACCGATCGCGATTTTGTCTTCTTCTGCGCCGTCAGCGATTATCTTATGGAACCGGAAACTCTCATGGGCAATGCCGCCGTTCTTTATGCCGCGGGCGACTGGGACCGATGGACGATCGGGACCGGCAATTACGACGGTATAAACTACGGCCTGTTTTACAGCGACTGGCATCTTGAACGAATTATCAAGCAGCTCGTTGGAGAAGTAACGCGGCTTCGCGGTAAGTCAATTTTAATCGGTGAATGCGGTCATGCCTCCCGCTCAGCGCACGATTTCGTACCTATTTTCGCCGGTCGCGAAGCATATCCGGTAATAAATTTTATGGAATATACACTTGACTGCATTGATAAAGGTAAAATCAGGCTGGATCCCGATATTATAACCGAGCGCGTGACCTATCATGATCCCTGTAATATCGCCCGATCCGGTTGGATTGTTAATCAGCCGCGGAAAATTCTTAAATCATTCGTCAAGGATTTCGTAGACATGAAGCCGGCCGGTCGCGACAACTTCTGCTGCGGTGGCGGCGGCGGTCTGGTATCGATCGACGAAATTCATGAATTCCGGATGAGTGTCGGCGGTAAGGTGAAAGCCGAGCAGTTGCGCCAGACGGGAGCGGAAATTTGTATCGCACCCTGTGCCAACTGCAAAAAACAACTTAAGGAACTGGTCGACTATTACAAGATTCCCTGCAAAGTTATGGGTTTGCACGATCTGATTCTAAAAGCGATTGTCGTTCCGGGCGGGAAAACGCCGAGCGAACGCAAAGAAGAAGCAGCCATGTTTGAAATGTAAAATCCGGCTTGAGGATGCTTTTCGGTAAAGAGGAGACGTATGGAACAGTGGATAGATTTTGCTAAAGGTCCGTTATTCGCACTGACCTTTTTGATTATGATTCTTGGGCTTGCCCGACTCGTTATTATTCAGGTGTATTCGCTGGTTACCGGAAAGGGCCGGCGCCTGCGAAACGCCCCGTGGCGTAAAATCCTGGGCGAAGCGGCCACGTGGGTAATTCCCGTTCGTCATCTGATTCCGGGAACGAAGATTTTTTCTTCGATTTCCTTTGCTTTTCATATCGGTATCATAATTGTCCCGCTGCTGCTGGCCGATCATATCGCTCTCTGGAAAGATTTTTTAAAAATTAATCTTCCCCAAATCGGCTATGGACTGGCTGACTTTTTAACTCTGTTCACCGCCGCCTGTATTCTCGTCCTGTTGGGCTTCAGGATTTTTTCTCCGCGTTTGCGATCCATGAGCAAGCGATCCGATTACGTTCTTTTAATCGTAATTTTCATGCCGTTTGCCAGCGGTTTTCTGGCCATGCATCCGCTGTACAATCCCCTTCCATGGGATATCATGATGTTATTTCACCTGCTCAGTGCCGAATTGCTGTTTGTGCTGGTTCCTTTTACCAAACTGGCCCATGTAGTTCTCTTTTTCTTCGATCGCATATCAGGACTCCACTGGCAGCTTCGTCCCGGTGCCGGTGATAAGGTCGCGGAAACGCTGTACGGTGAGGAGGCTCGAGTTTAATGTATGGAATTTTGATTGACGTCACGAAATGTACTGCCTGCGAAAAATGCGTTTATGCCTGCACGGAGTACAATGGGCTCGATGTCCTGAAAGCGGATCGGGACAGGGCGGTTATAACCGACGGCCTTTCGGCAAATCGGCTTTCAACGATCCTCAAAGTCGATGAAAAGCGCTTTGCCCGCAAAAGCTGTATGCACTGCCTGGAACCAAGCTGCGTTTCGGCCTGCCTGGTCGGGGGACTGACGAAATCTCCCGATGGTCCGGTCATATATGACCGCGACAAATGCATCGGATGCCGTTATTGTATGCTGGCCTGCCCTTTTCATATCCCGCGCTACGAGTGGGATAAAACCGTTCCGTTTATGGTCAAATGTAATATGTGCGTCGGGCGTCTTGCTGACGGTGAACAACCCGCCTGCGTTGAAGCTTGCCCGGAAGGGGCGCTGGTTTTCGGGAATCGTGATCGATTGTTAAGCGAGGCACACGGGATTATTAAGAAATACCCCACCCGCTATCACAATCATATCTGGGGCGAGAATGAATTCGGCGGAACGTCCGTTTTATACATTTCCGACGTAGATTTGGCGGCGCTAGGCTGGCCGCGCTTTGAACCGGAATCAATCCCCTCGCTGACCGAACCGTTAATTCACAAAACACCATTTATTGGTTTGGGCGTTGCCTTTAGTCTGGTCGGATTAAACTGGATCGTAAAGCGCCGAAACACTCTGGCCGAGGAGCACGGGGAACCATTCAAGGAAGAACCGCATCCGGAGGAAAACAACGATGATTAGACGGACACGGGCGATTAAAGACGTACTGTGGTTTTTTGCCCTGGCCGGATTGGTGGCGGCCATATTGCGGCTGTGGTTCGGTCTTGGAGCAACCACCAATCTCTCCGATTCCGTTCCCTGGGGTTTGTGGAAAATTCTTAATATGGTCGGCGGTGTCGCTCTTTCCACCAGCGGTTTCACGGTTGGATTCCTTGTGTATGTTTTACGGCTGAAGAAATTTCGACCCTTTATGAAACCGGCCATTTTAATTGCCTTTCTCGGATACGGCTGTTCCTGCCTGGCGCTGCTTTTCGATATCGGCCTGCCGCATCGTTTCTGGCACCCGATATTCATGTGGAACATTAACTCCTTTCTCTTCGAGGTTTTCTGGTGTGTTCTGCTTTACTTCACGGTCACTGCTGTCGAACTGGCGCCCGTTATCTTCGAACGTTTGCGGGCCGAGAAAGTCGTGCGGATGCTGCACCGGATTGGCTTCGTGGTTGTTGTTATCGGAATATCTTTATCAAGCCTGCACCATTCATCACTTGGTTCCTTGTTTCTGGTTACACCGCAGCGGCTGCATCCGTTATGGTACACTCCCTGGCTGCCGATACTGTTTATCATTTCCGCCATGGGTGGCGGGCTTATGGTTGTCGTATTTATCAAACTATTGTGGGCGCGATGGTATGATCCCGCCTCGATAAACGGCTCCGAGACCGAGAGAAAAACACCCCTGATTCAAATAATAAACGGAAAAGCCGCAACCGTATTCAATCGTCGATCGCAGGGGCCGGAATTCCCGCAGATACGATCATTGGCAACTATCGCCGCCTCTATCTTCAGCGTTTATCTGGTATTGAAAATTGTCGATCTTTTTCTGCATGGCGGATGGGGGCCGCTATTGGCCGGTACCTGGGAGAGTTGGTTATATACCCTGGAGTTGGTACTGGGCGTTGTCCTTCCGATCGCACTGGTCATCATTCCCGGATCAAGGCATTCGGCGACAGGAATCGGCTTGGCGGCCTTTTTTGGGGCTTTCGGGCTGGCCCTTAACCGTCTTGATGTCGGTGTCTTCGGCTACTTCCGCGATGCGGGTGTCGTTTATTTTCCGTCATTAATTGAATGGGCGGTCGGACTCGGCGTCGTCGCCTCGGCCGGGTTGGTTTTGTTTTTCATTTCCGAACATCTGCCGATTTTCAGCGAGCAACCTCCGGCGACACGGCCCGCTGCGGGACTTTTCAACCTCTCCTTTGGAAGCCTTCGCCAGCTCTGGAATACTGCCCTTACCGATGGCCTGCATCGGATTACACTTATTTCCATTTTCGTTATTCCTTTGGCATTCGTGATTATGTATCCGCCTTTCTACAACTCATCAGCCAACAATCAGGAGATTCGTCCGGCGATAGGAATCGATGCCGGGAGGACAATCCTGCGTATAGATGGCAATCACGGCGGCGTGGAAACGATATTCGCGCATGCCGAACATCAAAAACGACTTGGCGATTCAACTTCCTGCGGTAAATGTCATCATGTGTCTCTCCCGAATGACAGATCGACACCCTGCTCGCGATGCCACCGCTACATGAATGACCCGACAAACATTTTTAACCATGAAAGCCACATGTCGGCCGTGGCGGAGACCGAACATATTACCGGTTTGCATCCCGCGAATTACTCGTGTCTTGAATGTCACCCGGAGCAAAATCCCAAGACATCCTCCAATGCCAAGGATTGCCTGTCGTGCCATAAGGAAGACATGTTTCTTGCCGGGGTCCAAAAGGATAGTCCGAATCTGCGATTAGCCAACTCATATCGTGAGGCGATGCATCAAACATGTATCGAATGTCATAAGAAAGAAGCGGTGGCTCAATCCAAACCACATCTCGGTGATTGCCAAACATGTCATAAATCATTGCAGACAATCTCCGATTCTGAATTAGTCAACGTCGACGTCGCAAATACCATTTAAGTCTCATCGCGCTTCCCGGCTAATCAAAATAGTATCTTCCGGGGACATGGTGAAACAACCTATCTACTTCAAAACATCGTATCCCCGTCATAGACGACAAGGCCGGAAGCTGATTCAGAATCGACGATAAATGGACCCATATATTTGAGCGATATTTTCCTCGATTTGTCGGCTAATATAATGAATATATCATTTATTTTAAGGTTGATTCTTTTCAAACATTATGATTTTTTGAGTATTTTAGCGGGCTTTAATGTATAATTATTTTGAAGGGGACCTTATATCCACGACAACTTAATCTAAACGGAGGAAACATGTTTTCTTTTCTGTCAAAGAAATTACACCCTTTTGTATATTTCGCAACGCCGATTATTATTGCGGGGGTGATCTCGTTTGAATTACTGGCTCAAAATCGGGAGGGCAAACCGGACACAAATGTCAAAGTTGTCGATTTTTTACCGCAGGATCAAACCAATCGTGAGACTAACATTACAATTAAATTTTCCAATGACCTTGTCATCGCGGACAGTCTGGATAAAATCATCCCCGAGCCACCCTTGGAAATCAGACCGCAGATTCCCGGAATCGCCCGCTGGATCGAAACCGATGTTATACGCTTCTACCCCGACCGACCGTTATTACCGGCCACTGAATACACCGTCAAGGTGCATTCATCGGATACTTATATCAACGGCAATCGAATAAATGATAACCGGGCGTTTACTTTTCGGACTCAACCATTCAAGGTTGTCAGTCTCAACTGGGAGCCGCTGTTCGATGAGACCGAACCGGGATTAATTCGACTAAGTATCAGTATCGAGTTTAATTATAAAGCCGAGTTGAAACAGCTAAAAGATAAATTATCGATCAAGGGCGAAAGAGGAGCGATTAAATCATCACTATCATATAAAATTGAGAATATTCAATCCGAACCGAGACAGACACGGTTGGATGAAATGGAATGGCAAAAACCGAAGGGACAATTTGCCGATTTTGTTACATTGACGACGGAACCATTTAAGACCACCGAAGAGGACCAAATATATAAGCTCATTATAAAAAGAAAGCTGGATTGCGAGGATTGCGGTGAACCTCTCGAAAATGACTATGAAAAAGATATTATCATAAAGAAATACAGGCGTTTTGTCGTCAGTGAGCTGCGGGGCGGAGTCGAGGGTAAAAACGGGGTCATGTACCTTCGCCTGTCCACTTCGGTGGCCGCCGATTACGTAAAAGATTATTTAACGATTAAGTCTCAAAACGATTCCGCTATGACTGATTTTCGGATCGAGAATTATCGTCACTTGCTGATAATCAGGGGTGATTTTTATTCCGGTCAAACCTACGAAGTGACATTATCGAGGGGAACACCTGCTTTCGATGGTGCCGTCCTAGAAAATGAATTTTCATCAAAAATAAAAATCCCGGATCTCCCTCCATCGCTGAAATTCGTTTCGCCCGGGATTTATCTTCCGAAGGAAGGCGCCGGAAATCTCGAACTGGAGACAATTAATGTTGACTCGCTCACAATCGAGGTGGAGCAAATATTCGCCAATAATCTGGTGTATGCCATGACCGGTAATATGGCCACCGTATGGCGATACGGGCAGCCGCCCATGAGCAGTGTCGGACGACAGTTTTACAGCCAATCGATGGACCTGGAGGGCCGGCTCAATGAGCCGCTGATTACCACCGTCGATATCGGCCGGATTATCGGCGATTCCGCTCGCGGGCTATTCAAAGTCTCCGCCCGCAAGAAAGAACGACGATGGGAATTCGATATACGCTTGGTGATGCTCACCGATATCGGTCTTCTGGCGCGGATGTCAAATGATTATCTGATGGTCTGGGTTAATTCGTTAAGCGAAACCAAGCCGATATATAAAGCCGATGTCAAATTATTCAGCCGAAATAACCAGCTGCTCCTTGAAGGCTCGACTGATTCCCGCGGAATTGTCGTATTTGATAATATCGCAAAAAAAATCGAGGGTTTTGAACCATATCTGATTACGGTCGAAAAAGAAACAGATCTGTCATTTCTCAAATTTGACGAATGTCTCCTGCCCACATCCGAATTTGACATCAAGGGTCGCCCCTATTTGGGTAAGGGATATGAGGCTTTTCTGTATCTTGATAGAGATATATTTCGGCCGGGTGATACTGCTCATATTGTCTCGATCGTCCGTGGCACCAACGGCTCGATGCCGCCGGAATTTCCGTATTTTCTGACTGTCAAAGATCCATCTGGTAATGAATTCAAGTCTTTTCGCGTCAAGACTTCGGCTGAAGGATTGCTATCGGTCGCTTTACCTGTCCCCGATTACAGCCGCACCGGTAAGTACAGTATAACCGCCCGTATAGGAGAAGATTATGAAATCGGCCGGATTGGATTCCAGGTCGAGGAATTCATGCCGGATAAAATTAAAACGACGGTCACGACGGCCAGAGATATTTATATGGCCGGCGACAGTATCGAAATAGATGTCAACGGCAAATATCTATTCGGTCCGCCTGCCGCAAGGCACAAAGTCACAGGCCATTTAACGATCGAAGCTCATCCCTTCACCGCGACAAATATGTCCGATTATTCATTCACCGATTACGAGCGGAAATTCCCCCCGATGGATATAAACCTGGGCGATAACTTATTGGATGATTCGGGATATTTCAGATTTAATTATAAAGTCCCGGCCAATCTGACTCCGCCCTCCGGTTTAAAAGGTTTGATCTCGGCCGGTGTTTCCGAGGAAGGCGGTCGTGTCATTAATGCCTATAAAGAAATAACCATACATGCTTATGACCGGTATGTCGGGATTAAGCTGAATTTCGATGGTTATGCCAGGCCGGGCGAGCCGTTCGAAGCCGCATTGATTGCCGTTGATAATGAAAGCCAGCCGGTGGAAATTAAATCAATAAGAGTCGACTTTTACCGACAGGTTTATCATTCTATTCTCCGGCAGGAACAAAACGGTCGCTACCGCTATGTCTCGGAAAAAAAGCTGGTCTTTGTCGACTCAGCGATAACTAATTTGCCCGATAGCGGCGCAACTGTCAGTTTTACACCGCCTGAGTATGGCAGCTATAAATTGGTTGTGACCGATACTGAAGGCGGGCATTGGGCAGCGGTTACATTCTATGCCAGCGGTTGGGGCTATTCGCCCTGGTCGATGGAAAAGCCTGACCGAATTGATATAGATTTCGATAAAAGCACTTATAAACCCGGTGAAAATGCCGTCGTGCAAATCCGTGCCCCATTCGGCGGGACCTTACTTCTCACCATCGAAAAGGAGACGATTCTCGATTTTATAACTTATCAGATGGACGAAAACACCGCCGAACTGACGCTGCCCGTGAAAAAAGATTATTTCCCGAACGCCTATGTCTCGGCGGTCATTATAAAAAAATCCGCTAATGTAGATAAAACATCACCTGCCCGGGCGTATGGTGTTGCACCCCTGAAACTTTCGTACAACGAAAAAGACCTGGATTTGAATATCAATGCTCCGGAAATTGTCAAACCGGGACAGAAAGTAAAAATAAATGTACAGCTTGACAAGAAAGGCATATCCGAGGTCACTGTCGCGGTCGTCGATGCCGGCATTTTACAACTAACCGATTACCAGACACCCAATCCATTATCATTTTTCTATGGACAGAGATACCTACTCTTGAAACCATACGATGTTTATTCATTTCTCTACCCCGAAGTCGAACAGGCCGCAAGTCATCTGAGTCCGGCGGGAGGGCGGGCCGATATATTAGAGGCCTCCCGCCGCCGACATCTCAATCCGATTAAAGCAAGACGCGTTAAGCCGGTATCGCTCTGGTCGGGAATCGTCAAGACCGATGAAAACGGTTTTGCCGTTGTCGATTTTAATCTCCCCGAATTTAACGGGAAATTGATAATTTCCGCCGTCGCCGTGCAGGGCAATCTGTTCGGGGCGGATGATTTTGAGATGATTGTCCGTGATAAAATTATCATTCAGGAGAGTTTTCCACGCTTCACCGCCCCCAATGACATAATTAACGGACTGGTAACGATTTTCAACAATACCGGGAAAGATAATGATATTCTTGTTAATTTGGATTGTGATGGCCCGATTAATATTATTTCTGAAGCGACGCAGAAAATCCATCTGGCTGACAGCCGCGAAGGGAATATTATTTTCAAACTAAACACGACGGTCGTCCCGGGTGTAATACATATCAAATTAACTGCTAATGACGGTATCGATAGCAGCCACCTGATTTTCGAACTACCGAATCGTCCAATACAGCCATTGGTAACGAAATACGAATCCGGTATCGTCAATAAAGACCTGGCCGCGTTTTTTGCATTGCCGGGTGACTGGATTGTAAATACGGATCAATACATAATACAGACTTCCGGATTATCGACGGTCGGATTTAAACGAAATATCGATTATCTGCTGCGTTATCCTTACGGCTGTCTCGAGCAAACGACCTCGCGGGTGTTTCCCATGTTGTACTATAATGATTTGTTGCGCTTCGCGGACCCTGATTTGGTCGGTTCCAGAGGCGGTGATTACTTTATACAGGAAGGTATAACGAAATTGCTCGGTATGATGCGTGACGACGGCTCATTTTCATTCTGGCCGGGGCGTGACCAAGTGCACTACTGGTCATCGATTTATGCGTCCCACTTTTTGCTCGAAGCACAAAAGGCGGGATATTATGTAAATGAAATGGCCTGCAAAAAAATACTTGGAAGTTTGAATCAAATAGCCGAGGGAAAAGTCAAAGAAGCCGGTACACCCGAACGGATTTACGCCGCTTATGTTCTGGCCGGTTCGGGAAAACTCAAAAAAAAGACTATCAACTACCTGCAGGAAATCTGGCGCGGTGATTTGCAGCCGTTTTCAAGATACCAGGTGGCCGGAGCGCTGGCCCTTTCAGGCGATAGAGAAACTGCTATGTCCATAATTCCGACCGACATACAACCGGCCATTTTCGAACCGGAAACCGGCGGGACGTTCAGTTCCGGGGTCCGAACCAATGCCATTCTTTTTGACGTTTTAAACGAAATCGACCCGGAGAATCCGTCTTGCGCCGTTCTTGCCCGGGAATTGATGGATGGTGCACGGACCGGCCGATGGTACACTACCCAGGAAAATGCCTTCGGCTTGATGGCCTTGAGCAAATACCTGTCACGACAGTCCAATCTGGATTTTGACGGGACTATCATAATTGGAAACGATTCAACGTACCATATCGATGCTAATGACTTCCGGTTGATAAAAAAGAATCTGGCGGGTCAAAATGTACAGATAATGGTCGAAGGCGAAGGAACCTGTTTCTACTACTGGCAGGCCAGCGGTGTCCCGACCGATAATGCCCCGAAAGAATTTACACGTGGAATCGATATCACCCGGGAATATCTCGACGCCAATGGTAACGCCATCGACCTTCAGAATATTAATCTCGGCGATCAAATAATATGCCATATCAAAGCCCGATCGATTGACCGATTTCTTCAAAATGTCGTCATCAATGATTTGCTGCCGGCCGGATTGGAAATCGAAAATCCGCGTCTGAGAACAACTCCGATGTTATCATGGATTCCCCAGCCCGGCAAAGATATTGATTATCAGGATATTCGCGATGATCGCCTGTTGCTCTTTAGCAATCTGAATACTAAAAAACCGGTTGAATTTTATTACAGCCTGCGTGCTATCTCCTCCGGTGAATTCAAAATCCCGCCGATCGCCGCGGAATGTATGTACAATCCCGTTATTGCTGGAGCATCATCCTCCGGATTTATGATAATAAAATAGATATAAATAGAAAGTCAGGTCGATGACATTAAAATTGATTAAAAAATCGATTAGGCAGTACCAACGACATCTTATTCGGCTCGCTATCGGCGGACTGGTTCTAATCGTTTTCTTAGCTGTCATCGACCTGTTTATCTTTCCGCTGCCTTATGAAAAACTGCACCGTCAGCCGGCTCACTTTATCTATAGCCGTGAGGGTAAATTACTGAATTGTTTTGCCTCGGCCGATCACTTCTGGCGAAAACCGGTTAAACTCGAGGAAATATCTCCGGAGTTGATTAAAGCGGTCATCACCTGTGAAGACAGATGGTTTTATTATCATCCGGGGATTAACCCGGTTTCGATAATCTCGGCAGCATGGACGAATTTGAAAAATAAAAAAATAATCCGGGGCGGTTCGACAATAACGATGCAAATCGCACGAATGATCGAACCGCGCCCGCGAACCATAAGCAGCAAAATATTAGAAGCTTTTCGTAGTCTGCAACTCGAGTGGCACTATTCCAAAGATGAGCTATTGGAGTTATACTTTAATCTTGTCCCGTACGGCGGAAATATCGAGGGAGTCGGTGCGGCAACGTATTTTTATTTCGATAAGAATCCGAATTATTTGTCGATTTCGGAAATAGCGATATTAACCGCGCTCCCGGCCTCCCCGAATAATTTTCGTCCCGATCTAAATCCGGAAAATTGCCGGGTAAGACGCGATAAAATTCTGGCTAATCTTTCTAATAAAAATATTATTTCCTCAGATGAATTTGAGCGGGCCGTTGAAGAAGAAATTCCGATTAATCGTCAGAAACGACCCTTTTATGCGCCGCATTTCTGCCAAAATATCATTGCCTGTTACCCGAAACTCTGTGAACTCAAAACAACTATAGACTTCGATAAACAGCTGCTCTGTGAAAAATTGGCCTATATGCATTATTTATCTATCCGGGACAAGAGAATTAATAATCTTTCTGTCGTGGTTTTGGATAATGTCAGCGGCGAACTGCTGGCGATGGTCGGCTCGCCCGATTTTAATGATAATCAGAACGACGGCCAGATTAACGGGGCAATTGCCATTCGTTCACCCGGTTCGGCATTAAAACCATTTGTCTATGCGCTTGGTTTGGAAAATGGACTAATAACGCCGTCGACAAAGCTCGATGACATCCCGATTAGTTATAGCGGATATTCACCGGAAAATTACGACGAAGAGTATCACGGGCTGGTCTCGGTGCGTGACGCTTTAATTCAATCATTAAACGTTCCGGCCGTAAATGTCTGTGCCCGCGTAGGGTTGGATAAATTCTATGCTTTGTTAAATAATGGCGGAATAACGTCACTTAATCGAAAATATTTTGAATACGGGCTGCCTCTTGTTCTGGGGGCGTGTGAAGTCTCACTATTGGAGTTATCCAATTTATACGCAACTCTCGCCAGAGAAGGACAACATCTTCCCGTCTGCTTTATGGCCGATGAGAAGAAACCATCGACAAAACGAATCCTTTCCGAAGAGGCCTGCTTTCTGATTTCAGATATTCTGTCAAACCTCCGGCGGCCGGATATTCCCGCCTCGTGGGAGTTCACTCGGGACATTCCGACGGTAGCATGGAAAACCGGAACATCGTACGGCCGCAGAGATGCCTGGGCGATCGGTTACAATCCGGATTATACGGTCGGTGTCTGGGCCGGAAATTTTTCGGCGGAAGGTTCACCCTACTTGGTTGGAGCCGAAATAGCGGCTCCCTTGATGATGAATATTTTTCATGAAATAACGGTGGGTAACGATATTAAATGGTTTGACCCGCCGCCTGGCCTTGAAATCCGTCAGGTATGCAGCGAAAGCGGTGCCCCCCCGAATAAAAACTGCCCCTCGGTGCATGCGGCCTATTATATCCCGGGCGTATCCCCGTCCAGACCATGCACCGTGCATAAAGCGATTACGGTCGATAGAGAGACAGGTTATTTAGTCTGTCCGGCATGCTCGTACGGCAAAATAATCGATTCTGTCATAGTGGAAAACTGGCCGCCGCGAGTAGCCGACTGGTTGCTCAGGCAGGGGCAAATTGCGGCTCTCCCGCGGCATAATCCCGACTGCAGGGGTATTGTCCTTAATGAGGAGCCGGTGATACACTCTCCGGAAAATAATGGTATCTACGAAATTCGACCCTCGGCGCCGAGCGATTATCAAAAAATTCTGCTGCAGGCGTCAGTGTCACTTGCCAGCGCCAAAATGCATTGGTTTCTGGATAAAAACTGGTATACCAGTTGTCCGTCCGGGAAAAATGTCTTTTATCTACCGCAAAAGGGCCGGCACGAATTGATGTGCATGGATGATTTCGGCCGCTCAAGCAGGATAACATTCGAAATTAAATAAGCTTAAAATAAAGGCCCGGTGGTGTTTGCGACCACCGGGCTCTGGCCTATAAATAGTGTAAATGTATAAGCACGCCCAAATTACTTAAGAAGCACCATCTTTTTTGTCGCACTGAAACTGCCGACCTTGGCACGATATAGGTAAATCCCTGATGCGACCGCGTTGCCGCCGGAGTTGCGACCGTCCCAGACGATACGAACGACGCCGGGCTCGCCGTTTCCGGAATAAGATCGCACCAATTGACCGGCAATATTATATATATCGAGTTCGTATTCCGACGCTTCCGGCAAAGCAAGTTCAATGGCTGTCATCGAATTAAACGGATTAGGTCGGTTTTGCTCCAGTGAATATTCTTTTGGTATAGTAGCGCCTTCATTCGCCTCACTGCTCTTGATTATGCTTCCGCTTTTAATTTCGATTTGATACGGATTTCCCGCGGCGTCGGCTACTTCAGCGCGAGTTATATCGATCGGAGATTCATCCTCGAAGCTCTCCGGAACCTGGAAATACATCGT
>Ga0315537_1001108_pt1 | contig 21236 bp, 15 predicted proteins | sample SalMarSW160270MG_FD_203091 | JGI IMG/M metagenome (GOLD analysis project Ga0315537, IMG submission 203091) | Salt marsh sediment microbial communities from the Plum Island Ecosystem LTER, Massachusetts, United States - Salt Marsh Sediment SW1602-70 ...
ATCATTGCCAGCGTCGACGAGAATTACATCGAATTCACAGAGAAAAGCCAAGACACTACGATGGCTGGTTACGTGAAGAAGTACGAGAACCTTTTCGTGATTAGATCGGTCACAAAATTCTACGGCATGCCGGGAATACGCTTTGGCTATGGCATAGCAACGGAAAGCCTCATAGAGACGCTCCAGACTGTTAGGCAACCGTGGAGCATCAACAGTTTAGCGGGCTACGCGGTTCTGGCGGCGTTTAAAGACACTGAATTCATCGAGAACACCAAGCGCACCATTGTAAAAGAAAGAGCGCGATTTGCAAAAATGCTCAGCGAAATCGGCGGATTACATGTTTTTTCGTCAGAAACGAACTTTTTGCTCGTGAAGATTCTGAACCCAAAGTTTACGTCCACAATGCTGAAGGAACAGATGACTAAGGAAGGCATACTCATTAGGGACTGCAGCACTTTTGTTGGGCTTGATGACAGCTATTTTAGAGTGACTGTTAGATCAGCTGAAGAAAATCTGAAGCTCGTAAAAACTTTGAGAGGCATACTCAAGAATAAGGCCTAATTTCAAGAGTTACCGCCTATTTCGGATAATTATCGAAAAACAGAGAGGCAGGTTACATCTACATTACTTTTTGGCTACCCAAAAACTCATTTCAGGTTTGCAAATACGCTTGTATAAATAAAAAATTGGATTCAAAACCCATGTTCCAGTAAGGTGATAGTCTATTCGCTTGAAAAAATCAAAGCGCTCCTTCTCAAATACGCATTCTATTTCCTCATGGTCTAAAGGATGCTCTTTCTTGTGCCAATAATCCGATAAAGTATAATCAAGCGGAGGGATGTCTACTCCCATAATCTGGAAGTATAAAGTGTTGAGTGAAGGATTAGAATGGAAGTATATATGTTTCACAAACCGCGCTAAATTTTGCGATTCGCTCTTCCAATAAAATGGAGACGCTTCATGATCTAGATACAGTATACCTCCTTTTTTTAAAAAAACGGAAAGTCTTTGGATTGCGCCTACATAATCCGGTAAATGATGCAACACAGAATAACAAGTGATTAAATCAAATTCGCCTCTATCAAAACTCACATCTTCTATCGGCGAGTTAAGAACAAACAATTTTTTAGCCTTTAAGTAAGCGTTATACCTTTTTTTCAAAATCATACACATTTCCGCAGAAATATCTATTGCAGTTACCGTGTAATTCATGCGGAGAAGTTTGCCTGTTAAATTTCCAGTACCCGCCCCAAAATCAAGAGCCATTTTTCGATTACCAGTTACGAGTTTGTCAACCATCTTTAATATAATATCTATTCTTTTTTGCTCTTGCTTGCCATATACTTCTGGGTGAAGCAACTCGTAATATTCTGCCTCGAATCGATGGACTGCAACGTTTGCCTCATGAATTCTTTCTCGAAGGTCTTCGCTCATAACCACAGCCCTTTTAACTCCCACTTTTTCGATTTCACAGCTTAATTGCAATTGAAACATATGTAGCTTCCATTAATATACAATTAGGAAAAACAAAGATTGAAAGAGAGTTGTAAACTGACTTCTCCAAACATAAATTCCAATTAAAGTAAACGACGAAGATATCTAGGGCCCTTTTTCAAAACGGTCCAAAACCCCTCGCGCCTCATTTTTCGAAAAATCCTCTTTGGTGACAAATCTATGTTGGATTGATATCGCCTTTGAATCGCCATCAGCGACTCATAATCGAAATCGTCGGTTTTGACGTAAGCCAAAAAACCATCCACGCGATCGTAAAGACCCTTCTCCATCACTTCGTCATACAGACCGCTACCGGGAACCGCTATGAAGACGTTAAATTGGCTCCAGTCCGGGTCCAGTTTTTTGGCAAATTTGTACGTGACTTCCATGTCTTTAACTGTCTCGCCTGGGATTCCCAATATGAATGAAGAGGCGATCTGGATGCCCTCTTCCCTGCAAAGCTTAAACGCTTGAATGGTCTGCTCGTTGGTTATGCCTTTGTTGATTTTTTCTAAAATGCGTGGGGAACCGGATTCCACTCCAAACCATATGGTCCGACAGCCAGCCTCTCTCATTGACTTCAGCAGGTCTCGCGAGATCATGTCGGCTCTGGTGTCACAAACCCACTCAACATCCAGATTAGACTTTTTTATCAGTTCACATAGCTCTATTGTTCTTTTTTTGTTAATGGTGAAGTTGTCACCGACGAAATAGATGCCTTTTGTGCCATAGTTTGCTACCAGATGCTGGATTTCGTCTACCACTCTTTGGGGACTAAAGGCGCGGCACGTTCGTCCCCACAGTCTTCTAGTCTCGCAGTACGCGCAATTAAACGGGCAACCTCGCACTATGTTCATGGTGTGAAAAGGTTTTGCTTTCAAATAGGGGATCTCTTTTTCGTAGAGATCCATGGGCAACAGGTGCCTTGCCGGGAATGGAATCTCGTCCAGATCGGTGATGAACTTTTGAGGCGTTTTCACTATTTTTCCTTCATGCCTATAGGCAACGCCAGCAATTTCTGCCACAGCCTTAGCGTCTTCGCCTTTGGTGATGCAGGCAGCGAGCTCGGTCATCGCGCGTTCTCCTTCGCCAATGACAACGTAGTCTACTTCTGGATGTTGCAGCATGCTGTCAGGCACGTACGACGGATGCCATCCGCCAACCACCACTTTGCAGGAAGGCAGCGCCTCTTTGACCACCTTAGCCGTTTCAACAGCTTTGGGATACGAAGCAGAGCTGCAGGTTATTCCCACTATCTCAGGATTAAGCCGCTTAGCCATCTGCTTGACTTCGTCGATTGGCTTTCTGAGCAGGTAATTGTCAAGCATTTCAACTTTGAAACCGGCTTTTTCAAGAGCCGCAGCAACGTAAGATAGCCCTAACGGGGGAAGCCTCATCGGCACACTCCAAGGCGAGTTTTCAGGCGGAGCAGTGGTCATCAAAAAAATCAAGTTATTTCCCCTTTCTGAGCATTTTGTGAATTTAGCATTTTATATGAGATACACCTTTAAAATGATAATTCTCTTAAATACTTTTGCTGAACGCATCGATGTGCTGCATATTAATGCAAAAGAAGAAAAAAGCAACTATAGTCACTTCTTCCTTTTGGGCGCGGAGATTCAAAGACTTGACTGGTGTTTTAGATAATTAGTCATCTTGGTTTTTCGCATATTCGAACATTTAACTGTGCAAACTATATTAGGACGCGACTTCATGTAGTTCCGAAAGGATAAACGTTTAGGGAAGAAAAATGAAGATGCACGTGACCCTTGTTAACCCGCCGTACCCCAGCGGATCTTATCCGCATCCACCTTTCCCCCCATTAAGTTTAGGGTATTTAGCTGCTGTTTTAGAGAAGAATCAATACGAAGTTGACGTGATTGATTGCCTGACACTCGGGTTAACATATGAAGAATTTAGAAACGAACTTAGTAAGCGCCAGCCCGACATTGTTGGAATAACATCAACCACAGAGAGGTATAAGCCTGCGCTCCAAATAGCAAGGATAGTCAAAGAAGCTTTTCCAAAGTGTCTAACTGTTATTGGGGGTCATCATGTTACTTTTGAGGATGAAAAAGCATTGCAGGATTGTGCGTCTCTAGATGTTGTCGTAAGGAGGGAAGGAGAATACACACTGTTGGAGCTCGCTGAAAGGGTAGAAGCAGGCAAGGATTACTACGATGTGTTGGGCACAACTTGCAGAAAAGACGGAAAAATCGTGAAAAATCCAGACAGACCCTACATAGAGAATCTTGACGAACTACCCTTCCCAGCTCGTCATTTCTGGCCAATTGATTACCTTAAAAAATATGGAACCATAATATTCAATGTATTGACGAGCCGCGGCTGCTCCTATTGGTGTAACTTTTGCATAGAGGTCAGAGTGCATGGACAAAAATACCGTGTGAGAAGCGCCAAAAACGTTGTGGACGAGATCGAGTTTCTTCAAAAAACCTACGGCGCAAACTACTTTTCATTTGTCGATGCCACATTCACTGTCGATCAAGATAGAACTGCAGAATTATGTGAGGAGATTATAAATCGAAAATTGAAGATAAGATGGGTCGCCGGAACTCGTGTGGACATGGTTACGAAAGAGTTGCTACTTAAAATGAAGGAAGCAGGCTGTGTCTCCATGTGGTATGGCGTTGAGTCTGGTACGCAGACTGTTTTGGATGAAATGAGAAAAGGGATTACCGTGGAGCAAACGATCAGGGCTTTTAACTGGACAAAAGAGGTTGGGCTGAAGCCAGATCCGAACGTGGTCCTCGGTTTTCCTGGTGAGACTAAGGAGAGCGCTTGGAAGACCATAAAGTTCGTGGAGCAACTAACTCCTGATAACATGGGCATCTACACTATAGCTACGCCCTATCCAGGAACGCCCCTGTACGATTCGGTCAAAGAAAAAGGTTGGCTAAAAGTAACTGACTTCGACAAATACGATAGAGAGAATCCTACCTTTGAAACGCCTTGGTTAAGCATGAAAGAGCTAAAGGAAATCCACAAAAAGACTTTCCAGCATTTCTATCTTCGTCCTACCTATATTCTTCGCATGTACAGCAAGGGAGTCATGTACGGTTTAGCAGCAACGAAAACAGCTTTTATATATCTCCTTATAGCTATAAGCTCCAAACTTCAGTGCAATAATTTGCCCGCGGCGCTGTCACCTCCTTCCAGAGTCCATCTCTGAACGCTGGGTCAAATAACTTGACAGTATCTAAATATACAAAAGATATTAAACAACCGACTTCATGTAAATATTCAAGGAAAAGCATTTAGGGAAGAAAAATGAGAACGCACGTGACCCTTGTGAACCCACCCTACCCCAGCGGATCTCATCAGCATCCACCCTTCACTCCATTAGGTTTAGGATATTTAGCTGCTGTTTTAGAGAAAAAAGAGTGTGAAATTGACGTAATTGACTGTCAAGTGCTCAGGTGCTCTTACGACGAGTTTAGAAGCAGAATTAGCAAGGTTAAGAAACCTGACATAGTCGGGATAACGTCGACCACGCTCACGTATAAATCTGCGTTGCAAATAGCTAAAATAGCTAAAGAAGTCTGGCCAGACTGCCTAACAATTCTAGGTGGCTCTCACGTTACGTTCTGGGATAAGCAAGCACTGGAAGAATGCCCGTACTTAGACATAATTGTAAGAAAGGAAGGCGAGAACACGATGCTGGAGCTTGCTGAAAGAGTAGAGAACGGCAAAGACTACTATGATGTATTGGGCACCACTGTCAGGAAAGACGGAGAAATCGTGAAAAACGAAGACAGACCATACATGGAAAACCTTGACGATTTGCCTTTTCCAGCTCACCATCTGTGGCCGCTGGAACGACTGCAGAAACACGGGTCAGTGATATTTCCGTTAATGACAAGCCGCGGCTGCGTTTACTGGTGCGACTTCTGCACGGCAGTTAGAATGTTCGGGCGACGGTACCGAATGAGAAGCGCAAAAAACGTGGTGGACGAGCTTGAGTACCTTCAGAAAACCTTCGGGGCGCACCAGTTTACATTCTATGATGACGCTTTCACTATAGACCAAGACCGAGCAACGGAAATCTGCAAGGAGATAATGAGGCGAAAACTGAAAATTGAATGGGACTGCGAAACCCGCGTTGACATGGTTACTGAAGACTTGCTCCGCACCATGAAAGAGGCAGGCTGCTTCGCCGTGTGGTTTGGAGTGGAGTCAGGTTCGCAGACCGTTTTGGATGCCATGAGGAAAGGAATCACGCCCGCACAGACAATTAAAGCCTTTAAGATGGCAAAAGAAGTCGGGTTAATGACCGTGGCGGGTGTAGTTCTCGGTTTCCCTGGCGAAACCAAAGAGACAATTTGGGAGACCGTGAAGTTCATAGAAAGAATCAAACCCGGCGACGTAGGCTACTACATTGCCACACCTTACCCGGGAACGCCCCTGTATGAGCGAGTTGTAAGAGAAGGGCGGCTTAAGACACATGACTTCAACAGGTTCGACACTGCAACGCCTGTTTTCGATGTAGGAACAATGACAGGTGAAGAGCTGAGAGAAATACGCGAACGGGCTTTCCAGAGATTCTATCTTCGCCCAGGGTACTTTTTCAGCATGATAGGCAAAGGAAGATTCTGGAGCTTCTCAATAATCCTCACAATATTTGCACACTTCCGAAGAGCAGTGTTACTGCGGCTAGGAGTCAAATAGCTCTAAAGAACCAGTGAAGCGAAGCTTCTGATAGATAAGGTGAAGGGCTACACCAATCTCTTTGTTGTGGGTTCTTGGGACATAAGCACAAACGAAACCGCCCTCAAATCTCGAAAGTAGAATAAAAACCATTTCATACCAAGTTCTAAAAAGCCTAGCGTGCAATTTGCTAGTAGGGTGGTGTTTTGGATAGCCTTCGTTTGTAGAGAACTATGGCAACTGCAAGCACGATGAGAATAAGTAATATTGGGATCCAAATTAGAAACTCTGGGGTCGCCTCTTTCCCTCTTATTTCAACTATTTTTGTGCCGTGGCCGTAGGTGAAGTAGAGATATGTGTTCTCACCTTCTTCCATTATATTTGGTGTAACTGTTTGATCATTTATTTTAACTGTCCAAACGTCGGAAGCCCCTAAAAGCCCTTCAGGAACAGTGACTCTACAGAAACCTGATGTGACATCTGGATTAATCACACTAAAACGCAGGAAAGGACCCTTAGAAGGATCAAAGTAGAAGTCCGAAACCATGGAATCGCTGACCACGTCAACGAAGTAACGGGTTCCCTCCCATGTGCCTGCATCGAATACATAAATAGGTGCCGTAAGTGGATAATTGTCTTGGTTGTTCTCGTCAATAACGTGTGGGGTGTCACTTATTCCGTCGCTGCCTAACTCGTCTTGATTTAAACCTGAGTATTCGTCGATTCCTGTGTAGTCGCTCCAATAGTTTCCGCCAGAAGGATAACCATCATCCAACGTGCTACTACTCTCCGATAGACGAAGCTGATCTGGGTTGTTAATGAGGTTGTTGTGAAAAATCGTGTTATAAACAGAGTCATAGAGGTGGATGACATCACAGTTGCTGTTGGTTATGGTGTTTCCAAAGATGACGTTATAAGCGCCATGAAGGCCGATGCCATCGTAACTATTGCAAGTTATAGTGTTTCCAGAGATGATGTTATAGGCACCATGGACGCAGATGCCGTCGTAAGCATTGTCTGTCATGGTGTTGCCATGAACCGTGTTGCCAGAAGAGTTACATAAAAAGATGCCTCTGAAATTGCTTGTTATGTTGTTTCCAAAGATAGAGTTGTTAGAAGAACTGTAGAGGGAAATGCCGCGGTAGTTGTCGGTTATGGTGTTTCCAGAGATGGTCATAGACTCTTCATCAGTTACTGAACGGGGATTTCCTCAGTTGAAGGTTAGATGCAACAGTTAAGAGAATACATTTATGTTTCCAATGGTATAATACACATTGTTGAGAGTACATGAAGTTAGCATGGGGGCTTTTTTTCATCGCATTGTTAGTTTCTGTTGCCTTTTTACCCGTAGTTTATGTCTATTATCAGATTAAAAATGATGTTTCTAATGAAGAGTTCTTTTTCGGAGTTACATACGGCTCAAACACTAGCAGCGAAGCAAAGCTTTTGATAGATAAAGTGAAAGAGTACACGAATCTTTTCATTATAGATTCTTGGGATATAAGCACAAACGAAACCGCCCTCAACGAAATCTGCAATTACGCCGTAGATGCCGGAATGAGCGTGATAGTATATTTCGATTATGTATTTTTCAATGTTGAACAATGGCTATGGCTTCGTACATGGCTGAAGACGGCAAAAGAAAGATGGGGAGACCAATTTCTCGGCATTTACCTCTACGACGAGCCTGGTGGAAATCAAATTGACACGGGGCAATGGCGCAGCGGGGAGTGGGCTAGAGAGGCTATGGAAAATGCTTCAGACTACAGCGATGCAGCAAATAGATTTGTAACAGATATTCCTTCTACTTTGAGCTGGCGAAATGTAAAGAGCACTAGCCTCCCACTTTTCACTTCTGATTATGCGCTTTACTGGTTTGACTACTTGGCGGGGTACGACACGATTTTCGTGGAGTTAGGATGGGGCATCAGCACGATACAGCAGATAGCCCTGTGCCGTGGTGCAGCAAACGTTCAAGGAAAAGATTGGGGCGCGATTATTACGTGGACCTATTACGAGCCGCCTTACCTAGCAAGCGGGCCAGAAATATATCAAGAAATGCTTACGGCTTACAGCGCAGGCGCAAAATATGTTGCCGTCTTCGATTATCCAAAATATCCTGAGGACAACGTGTATGGCATTTTGGATGATAAGCATTTCACGGCGATGAAGCTGTTCTGGGATTACGTGCAGGCTTTCCCCAGAGAAACCGATGGAAAAGTAGAGGGGGAGGTGGCTCTTGTTCTGCCGAAAGACTACGGATGGGGCGCACGACGAAGCGGATATGTAAAAGAGGACCGAATCTGGGGTTTTTGGCCAGAGGATGAAAAAATTCTGACCATTGGGGAAAACATGAAAGAGTTGATTAGCAGGTATGGGCTAAAACTGGATATTATTTTCGATGACCCGCAATTTAATTATAAGGAAAAGTATTCAGAAATCTATTTCTGGAACAGCACGATTAACTGAAAACGACTTAATAGTTCTAGTGATTTTTAGGCTTTAGAACTGCCTCTTCGAAGTCCATGTAGAGGAAGTTTCCAACGCGGTTCGGCCACCCTCCAAAATCTAACTCCTCATTTTTCTTAGTGAATTTGGTGACTTCGATTGACTGCTTAAAAAGTGGGGCGTCAAGCACAGTGGTGTGGAACTCGCCAGGTTCTCCTGTGGCATCTATTCCATGGCCCCACGGGCCGACTAGTGGCTTCATGTCCTGAACGCAGGTCCTGTCAAACTCGCGACCTAACCATTCTTGACCAAGATAATTCAAATCGATACAGCTAATGATAGGCTTCATGCCTAATGAGAGTTCTATGCCCAAAACACGTTTACGGTAGCGGTCACCTGGAAGAAGAGAGAAGAAGAAGCGATCCCATAAAGGCATTATCAACTTCATGCCCAACTTTCTGCAAGCATAATCCCATGTGCGCTTGTGATGAACGTTGTCAATGTCTCCTGTTACGATGCCCTCAATGCCTTCCTCTTTCTTCAGGCGAGTGAGCTCACCAACGATGCCCTCGAAGCGGTCGCCTTCAACTTTAACTTTAAGGTGGGGAATTCCTAAAGCCTTAGACTGCAGCTCAGCCACGCGTATGCTATGGAAAATGTAGGGTTCCATGTAAACGTAGGTGACGAGATGCGCAACCTCGTGACCCTGCTCGATTATCTTGTGAAGTGCTGTGCAGCAGTCTTTGCCGCCGCTCCAGTGAACGATAACTCTCATCTAACCGCACCTATCAATCGAGAAAAGTTAGAAACACGGAACGATTATTAACCTTTATGTTGCACAAAACTTGGTTAGTTTTACGCTGACTTAAGGAGCAGATTATTTTCAGACTGAACCGCTTGGCTCGGCTTATGGCGGGGTCGGGTGCTTGTTTTTCCTTTTACGCAGATAGTATACTGCGGAGAATCCACTACCCGTTGCCACAATGGCTACTACAGTGGCGGCGACTAATGCTGTTGGAAAAGGCGCTTCTATTGTAAAGTAGATTGTTTCTGAGGCTCCAGTGTTTTCAAACTCGTCTCTGGCGTAGACCGTTACGTTGTGTAGACCGTTTGTCAAGTCGGTGATTGTGGTATTGCCAGAAATTGTGGCGTTATCTTTTCCGTCAAGGCTGTATCCCAACCAGAGGGTTGGCTTATTCACAGTGAAAATTAAAGGAACTGCAGTCTTATTGTATTCTTGGTTTTCTGGCGAAGCTAGTGAGATTAAAGGCGAGACTGTTCCATATCCCAAAGGCGTGTATTGTTCATTCATGGCAGTCCCTGAAACATAGCCTTTTGCTTCGCTGACAAAACTGTATCCTCCGAGTACATATAATTCATCGTTCAAGACAGTGATGCCAAAATCAATTCGGCTTGTGGGTATGGTGACGCCAAGCTGCCAGCTATCACTCACAGGGTCATAAGCATAATTAGCGGTTGGACCTACAAAGTAGACGCGTTCAGGCGCATTCAAGCCAGATGTAACAACTGCTACACCACCACTGATACTAGATGGAGCAGTTGCGCCCAGACTCCAACTTTCGTTGGAGACATCATATATGAATAGTGCTCCACTACTTGGAACCCACATACTCCTAGAAACCGCATATATCTTATTACCGACTAGGGCTGACGCGAATTGACCATCTCCTGTATCCAGCAAAGCTGAAGAATTCGCTAGCGTTGTATTCCAAGAATCTGTTACTGGATCGTAGACCATTGCTGGCTGGGTGCCATAACCCCCTACAAAGTAAATTTTGCCATCTGCAACAGTTGCAGCTAGCTGTTTTTGCATTGTTGAGGGCATGGGAGCTTTGGTTTCCCACATGTCCGTTGCGGGGTCGTAAACCTCAGTTGCGTTAGACCATAAGTGCCCGGTCAAAAGTATATCGGTATCTTGATACGGAAACTGACCTAAGCCGATTAGTCCACCAAAACAACATATTTTGTCTTGGTAAACTGCTGTGGCGAAGTAGAGTCTGGGGGTTGGCATTGGCTTTTTTGTGGTCCAAGTGTTTGTTGCGGGGTCGTATTCTTCGTTTGTGCCTACAAATTCACCGTTGAGCAGTGGCGGATAGAGCCCGCTTTGTGTGGAGCCTCCAATGGCGTAGATTTTGCCGTTCACCACAGCAACGCCTAAGCCACCTCTTGCCACTTGCATCAATGCTTTCGACGCCCAAGAGTCTTCGACTATGTCAGCAGAGGAAAACGCGGGCTTAGAGACGCTTAGCCATGACGCTGTTAGGAAGACGAGAACAAGCAGCAGGGCGACGCTTTTGCGCATGCATATTCCCTGTCATATACAGGGTTGTTTGCGTGGTAAAAGCGTTTTTGTCAAGTTTTCTTGACACAAGAAATATGCACTATCCAGTTTCTTAGTCAAAATTTCTTGACAAAGCGCAGTTCTCTCTACGCTTCAGCCTTTATATAAGGGGGCTATAGTCTTTTCCGAGCACTAGTGCACTACAATGGAAAAAATAGTTAAAGGCACCTACTTTTTAGGTCTCAGAAACGCTTCTTTTATATCCATGTAAAGCCAGTTTCTCTTCCAATTCTTCGCTTTTTCCTTATATTTTTTCTTTTTGAACTTGCCGATTTCTAGGCGTCCCTTAAATAGCGGTGCATCAAGAACCATGGTGTGAAAGCCTCTTCCATCTTCACTGCAAACGTCTATTCCCTGCCTGTCAGCCAGTGCTTTCAACTCTTTTATGGAAGCCTCATCAAGTACACGACCCAACCACTCTTCGCCAAGATGATCCACGTTTATGCAGTTCATGATGGGCTTTATGCCTACAGCTATCTCCTCCTTCAAAACGTGGTAGGTGTCCTTAGAAGGATTCTCATTGGGCATTATCAACGTCATGCCCAACTGTTCACACATGACATCGTAGTAAGTCTGATGTATCTGCGCGCAACCAGCCCCGACAATGTCGCCAGTAACGAACCCTTCAATGCCTTCCTCCCTGTTAAGACGAGCAAGCGCCGCAAGAATATCTTCATACGATTTTTTAATCTTAACCTTAAGCTGAGGAATCCCCAGAGCCTTGGACTGCAATGCCATCAGTGGGAAACTGTGAAAAACATACGGCTTCTTGTAAACATAGGAAAGAAGATAGGCAACCTCATGACCCTGCTCAACCACTTTATGAAACGCCAAGCAGCATTCTTTGCCTCCACTCCAGTGGACGACAAGTTTCACTCAACCACACCCATCATTCGAGAGGGTTAGAACAAAGAACAATTATTAAAGTTTCTGTTGTTACGACCTGAACAACCAAAATCAACAGACCAAAGTTTCAACTAGACCTGAGAGCCCATTATAAAGCCCCAACACTCAGACTTTGCAATCTGTTTCTCCTGTTAGACAAATCCCTGAGACCGCTTCAATGCCTGGTCATCAATTGTTTTTTGTGTTAGCATGTTTGAACATTTATGCGAAACATTTAAGCTTTCAGCATCTTGTATTTGTGGAAGAATAAGCGTTAGTGATGAAGAAGGAAAATGAAGCCGCATGTAACTCTTGTGAATCCATCCGAACCGAGAGGAGCCACTGTGCATTTGCCTTTCGCCCTTTTAGGTTTGGGGTATTTGGCTGCTGTTTTAGAGAAGAATCAATACGAAGTGGACGTGATTGATTGCGATGTACTCAAGCTTTCAAATGAAGACTTTAGAAGCGAAATTGGCAAGCGTCGACCCGACATAGTTGGAATAACATCGACTACGCTTACGTACAAATCTGGGTTGCAACTAACAAAAATAGCAAAGGAAGTTTGTCCAAACTGCTTAACAGCCATGGGAGGCTCTCACGTTACATTTTGGGATGACAAAGCACTGCAAGAATGCCCATCCTTAGACGTTATCGTAAGGAAGGAGGGTGAATACACGTTGCTGGAGCTTGTGCAAAAAGTTGAAGCAGGCGAGAGCTTCGGTGACGTATTAGGCGTAACTTACAGAAAAGACGGAAAGATCGTTCGGAATCCAGACAGACCCTACATAGAGGATCTGGACTCGCTTCCCTTTCCAGCTCGCCACCTCTGGCCCACGGAACGCCTTCGAGAATACGAGGATATACTCTACTTAGCGGCAAGTCGAGGCTGCATTTTCTGGTGTGAATTCTGCGCGACAGTTCGAATGCATGGACGCAAATTCCGAATGCGAAGCCCGAAAAACATTGTGGATGAGCTAGAGTTTCTCCACAAAACTTACGGCGTGACCAAGTTTACGTTCTGCGATGACGCATTCACTGTTGATCAGGATAGAATTGAAGAGCTATGCAGCGAAATTACAGATCGAAAATTGAAGATTCAATGGAACTGCGGAACCCGTGTGGACATGATCACAAGAGAGCTGCTCGTGAAAATGAAGGAAGCAGGCTGCATCTCCGTATGGTTCGGCGTTGAGTCAGGCTCACAGGAGGTTTTAGATGCCATGAAAAAAGGAATTTCTACTGAACAAACAATGCAAGTCTTAGGCTGGGTTAGAGAGGTTGGGCTAAAGCCAGTTCCCAACGTGATCCTCGGCTTCCCCGGTGAGACTAAGGAAACCGCTTGGAAGACCATAAAGTTCGTGGAGAAAATAAGTCCTGATAGTGTGGGATTCTATAATGTAGCTACGCCTTTCCCAGGAACACCCCTGTACGATTCGGTCAAAGAAAAAGGTTGGCTAAAAGTAACTGACTTCGACAAATATGATACAACGACTCCTGTCTTTGAAACGCCGTGGCTAAGCATGCAAGAGCTTAGGGAAATCCACGAACAGGCTTTTCACCATTTCTACCTGCGTCCAGCTTACTTCCTCGATAGAAGAAGAGTATTTAGGCTCTCCACAGCGCTGACGGTGCTGATACACCTCGCGGGAACCATAAAACTGAAGCTCAGAGCCAAATAAGTTCCCCCACGCTTTCCATCAACTCAAACACATGTTGAGCCTATATATAGGGGAGGAGGTCTACCTCCGAGAGCACATCAGTCCACCAAAACCGTTCAAGTTGAGTGAGTTAATGGCGGATTCGTGTTTTTACAGTGTTGCTTAGGGCGTAGTTCATTTTTTTCCTAATAGCACTTTTATTGTTTTTCTCGGGTTTCGGATGGCTCTTAGCACTTTGTCACGGGTAAAGGTTGGGTTCACAAGATTGGCTCGTGCAAACAGCTCGCGCAGCTCATCCGCTGTGAACTCTGGTGTCTCGATAAGTGGTTCAGCCGCAGCTAAAGCTTCATCACTGAAACACTCCCTTAAGAAACCTCCACGCTTAGCCTGTTCATAAAGTCTAGTTCCATAGACAGGTGTGGCTATGCTAAAGATGAAACTGTCAGCGCCTAGTTGCCGAAGCTTATACGCGAATTTTATGGTTTCTTCTATTTCCTCTTTCGTTTCGCCTATAAGCCCGATTACAAAGAAACAGCCCACTTTAATTCCCACCTTTTTGCACAGGACAACAGCTCGTTCCACACTTCTCAGGTCCAAGTTCTTTTTGATGACTTGGTCCACAACACGCTGGACACCAGACTCGGGAGCGACGCGAATTTTCTTGCAGCCAGATCTTTTCATTTTTTTCAAAAGTTTTTCGTCAAGAGTATCCGCTCTAACACCGTTTGGAGTAAACCATTCAATGCTTAGCCCTCTTTTTACGATTAAGTCACAGATTTTTTCCATCCGTTTCCTGTCGAGCGTCATGTTGTCATCTAAAAAGTCAATTTGTTTAACATGGTAAGTTTTGATAACTTGCTCTAGCTCGTCAACCACGTTTTCAGGGCTTCTGCCGCGCCATTTTCTTCCCCAGACGATGTGGTGTGTACAAAAGACGCAGTTGTATGGGCAACCTCTACTCGTGATCATTATCGTCCAAGGCTTGTTAATTTCTCCTCTCAGAGGGTTTTCTTTCACGGCAACATAGTACTCTTCCATTGGAAGCAGATGCCTCGCTGGGAATGGAAGAGAATCCAAATCTTCCAGCAGGGGTCGCGGCGAAGTAAAAACTGGAACGCCGTTCTTGACAAAGCCAATGCCCCTTATTTTCTTGAGGTTCCGCGTTTCTTTTCCCACTGCATCTATCAACTCGAATATGGCATTTTCTGGTTCACCCATTACAACAAAATCAACATTCGGATTTGCAAGGCAATCTTCAGGTCTCGCAGAGGGATGCTGCCCCTCCAACACGGTAATAATGTCTTTGTTAATGCCTTTTACTGTCGAGGCAACTTCGAACGCGGTTTTGGACCAGCCGGAAAATGGAATTTCTATTACAACAACATCTGGTGACCACCGCTTGATTTTGTCTGCTATTTCTGTGTTGCTTAAACCGACTCTATAGGTTGCTCCATCTACGTCTTGAAGGTTCCTCCAACCCTCTGTAGGAGCATCTATAATGCATACTTCATGCTCCTTTTCAAGCACAGCTGCTATATACGCTAAGCCTATAGGTGGAAATACGTTCGGTTTTCCCCATGCTTTCGGTTGGATACGAGGTGGATTAATCAAACAAACACGCATATTTGCTACCTGCTGCAGGCGGTTTTGGGTTGGCTCAGGCTAAAGCAATTCAAAAAAGTTGTTTCGCGCCGCTGAAAAACCGTGTTAATCATCTTTAGCGAACATCCCTTGACAAAATTAGTGAGAAACTGCGATTAATACGTTTTGCAGGCGAAGAGTGAATAACGTGTGATAACTAATAGGGGAAAAAGTACAGTCTCGTAAGCAAAATTATGGGCAGACTGAAAAGCACACATAAGAGTAAAGCCATGTTCCGAATTTTCAGTGCCCGCAGTATTTTGTTTGGAGTAAGCGGCTCAGTTTGCTCTCCGAGGATGTACTGACCAGGTTTTTCCAGTTGCACACGTAAGGCGCCTGCCATGGCTGCCATTGGCCAGCCGTGATTTCTGCTGGGCGTTTTGGCGTGGTCTCTTTTGGCGATTGCCCACGCGTTTTTGTAGTCTTCGCCTAGTATGGCTGAAGCTAAGACTATGAGAACAGCGGTTAACCGTGCTGGAACGTAGTTGATGGCTGTGTCTAGGTTTGCGCTGAACCAGCCAGTGTGGATGTGTTCGCTGTCTTTGAAGCCAACCATGCCGTCGAGAGTGTTAACGGCTCTGAATGCGATTGCGCCTGAAACGCCGAAGAAAGCGTAGGAGATGATGGGGGAGAGTTTAAAGTCTATCAGGTTTTCGGCCATGGATTCGATGACGGCTGAGCTGATTTGTGGGCCAGTCAAGTCTTTGGAGTCTCTTCTTGAGAAGTGGGAGTATTTTTTGGCTTCTGTCAGGTCTTCTGATGCTATTGCTTTGGTTGCGGCTTTTGCCCAGTCGGTTTCGAGTTTTATGCAGATTGTTAGTTTGAGGAGGATTATGGCGAAGAAGGCGTAGACGAAGAGGCTGAGATAAGTGTAGATTGCCCATAAGCCAAAGTAAGCGGGAAGCGTGAATGTGAGTATTACTGCCAGAGCTAGGAATGCGCCTTTCAGCTTGGCTGTTCTCGGGTTTGGGCTTTTGAAGTGAGGTTCCAGCGCTTTAGTGAATTTGCCCATAAGCACGGTTGGGTGCAGCTTGAACGCGGTTTTCTCTGGGTTATTGGGGGAGGGGTCACCGAGGAGCAGGTCTAAGGCTATAGCCAAAATGAGGACGGTAACAGCGATTAACACAGTGATTATTGTGGGTCACCAGTGCTGAGATAGTTACACTTCTGAGGAGTGGAAAATTTATCTGTATCGATTGGATTGGGCTTTTGCTGTGCTGTTGTGCGATTTTTTGTCTATACCCCCTCTATACATAGCTTGAACTGTTGGTTGACTGGCTTCTGGAATAGCTGCTCGGAACAGTCTATAGCCCCCTTATTTAAAGGCGGAAATCAAGGTAGAGCTGCCAAGAGAAATGTCGCGGATAGCCCCTCTATAGATAACAAAACCTTTTCTTGACTTATCTCAGTTCATTAACAAATACTTGGGCGATGGGAACGCTTGTCTAGTCAAAAGTTTTTAAATCCTTCAAGTAACACTATTTGCTGATAATTTGCCAAGATTGCAACAAAACTGAGAAGAATTGACATGGAAGAGTCAAGGGAACACCCAGTAGCCACAAAGTGGAGAAAACGAATCGCTGCTCTCTTAGCTCTAAGCAGTATCGTAAACTTGATTGGCGCGCCTGTACTGTTTTTCCTTGGCTACATTAATGAGGCATTGTTTATACGAGGAATCGTTGGTTCTGTCGCTGGTTTTCTGGTTGCCTTAATTATTTACAAGATGCCCACGGGAAGACTTCGTTATGAACCTAAACGTGCAAGGACCTTAACTAAACTCTCATTCATTTTTTTAGGCGCCTTTTTCGGCGGCATCATAGCCTTCTTTGCCACAGGTTATCTTTTAATAACAATTTTAGGCGGTCCAATATCAGGCGGTCCTCTTGGAAACGCTTTCCTCATCTTCGCATGGATTGTGGCACCAATTATGGGCGGGTTCATTGGCTATCTAATTTTCAGGAGAAGCAAATACTCCGACCCATCTCTTTATTCTATGCATGCACAATAATAGCCCTGTCTTCAATTTTACTTAGAGGAACGACCACTTTTTCAAGCACTGAAATGACGAGTGAAGCAATGGTTCAGTGTTTGGAATAAACCACTTTTCCGCCTACTATTGTCACTTCCACTGCGATGTTCTCGATTTCGTTCGGCGGAACATTCGCTGGGTTATGCGAAAGAACTGTGAGGTCGGCTAGTTTGCCCGTTTCAACTGTTCCCTTGATGTTTTCCTCGCCCGATGAGTATGCAGCGTCAACCGTATAAATGCGCAGTGCCTCATCGACAGTAATTCGTTCTTCAGGGAAGAACTCCCTCGTCACAGCAGCTTGAATGCCCACTAAAGGGCTTAACGGTTCCATGGGGCAGTCTGAGCCACCGACAACGCGTATGCCTTTTTTGAGCAGGGTTTTGAGTGGATAAAGCCACCTGACTCTTTCAGCGCCTAAGCGTTCCGTGGCAGACCACACCGAAAACTCGGAGGCAACAACACGAGGCTGCACGGACACAATCACTTTCTGCATTTCCATTCGTTCAATCAACCCTTCGTTAAGAACTGCTGCTTGCTCAATACGATGGCGAACATCTTTCCTCGGCACTTCTCTTGGCACTCGCTCAATCGTGGTCAAAGCCGCGTCCACAGCTTTATCGCCCACGGCGTGTATAACCAGTTGAAGACCTGCTTTGAGTATTTTTGCTGCTGACGTGTTCATTTCCTCTTGAGTGCAAAGCAGCTTTCCGTTTGCCGCAGGGTCATCGCTGTAGGGTTGAAGCAGCGCTGCCGTTTTCGCGGCTAAATAGCCGTCGGCACCAATCTCAACGCCGCCAATCCTTACCATGTTATCCTCCAAGCCCAGACGTGAGGCTAAACCTGTCACATTATCCAAAAGATTCGCCGGAATAACCACGTAAACTCTCAGCGGTAGCTCATTCTCCCTGCGGAGTCTTTGGATTATTTGGATTTCAATCGGCGACAAAACCATCCAGTGCACGCTGGTAACGCCAGCTTCCACGATTTTCTCACAAGCCAAGCCAGCAGCCTCCACCAGCTCTTCTTCGGTGGGTTCGGGAATAACACTCCAAATAAGATTCGTGGCGTTATCTCGCAAAACTCCCGTAAGCTTACCAGTCTCAGCGTCTCTGTCAATCGCACCGCCAGACGGAACAGTTGTCAGCCGCGTCACACCAGCCAACTCTAAAGCTTTGCTGTTCACGACGCACACTTGCCCGCTCTGATGATAGAAAATCACTGGGTTATCGGGCGAAACCGAGTCTATGTCGAAACGTGTGGGAAGGCGTTTCTCGGCGAAACGAGTTTGGTCCCAGCCGCGACCCAACAACCATTTTCCCTTAGGCGCCTTCGCCACCTGTCTGCTAAGGCTCTGCTGCATCTCCTTTATGGAACCTGCGGCGCTCAGGTCAATCCATCTTAAGAGCCTGCCGAAGTCAGCAACGTGAATGTGAGTGTCTATGAAACCTGGAACCACTGTCTTCCCATATAGGCGGATTACTTTTGTGCTTTTTCCAATAAGTTGGGTAATCTCCTCGCTTGCGCCGACTTTGACTATCCTATCTTTTCTTATAGCGATTGCTTCAGCATAGGGCTGAGATGGGTTCATGGTTAAAATTTTTCCACCGATTAGAGCCAAATCCGTCGACATGGTCACCATTTTTCCATCGAAGCTATTTTGAACGACGAATCGCTATTAAGGATTTAACATAAAAAAGGTTGCGTTTTAGCAGGTGCGGTCGCGAATTTCGATTGTGTTGCCATCTTCGGCTTATCTGCAAAACACATAATAGTTGGCGCCACCTGTTTTAACTGATTAACCAGTTAGGGGAACTGATATGAAGGCGCATGTGACCCTTGTGAACCCGCCATCCCCAAGTGGGGCTCCGCCGTCGCTTTTCATTCCGCTTGGCATTGGGTACTTGGCGGCTGTTCTGGAGAAGAACCAGTACGAAGTTAACGTGATTGACTGCCAAGCGCTAAGGCCCACACGCAATCAGTTGAAAGCCGAACTCATTAAGAGCCATCCCGACGTGGTCGGTGTGACCTCGGCAACCCTAACGTACAAGCCTGCACTTGAGATAGTGAAAACAGCCAAGGAAGCCCTTCCAAACTGCTTGCTTATCCTAGGAGGCCCGCATGTTACGGTTTTAGATGAACAAACCCTCAACGAGGCACCCGAAGCCGACATCATAGTTAGGGGCGAGGGCGAACAAACCATGTTAGAACTCGCGGACTTGGTGTCCAGATCCGACCTGAAAAACATTCAAGAGGTCGAAGGGATAACGTTCAGGAGAAACGACAAAATCGTCCGCAACAAGGATAGAGCCTTTATTCAAAACTTGGATGAACTGCCCCACCCAGCGTATGAACACTTCCAATTAAGCAAGTATAAACTTTCTGGAAAAATGTACTTGCCTATAATAACAAGCAGGGGATGCCCATTTCAATGCACATTCTGCCTTGCATCCAGAATGTGTGGAAAACGGTTTAGAACCAGAAGCCCGAAAAAGGTCGTTGATGAGTTGGAGTGGCTGAGAGATGTGCATGGGGCTGACGTCTTTGCATTTTACGATGACACGTTCACGTTCGACATTAAGCGTGCATACGAAATCTGTGAAGAGATGAGGAATAGAGGTTTCGACCTTCCATGGGACTGTCGAACGAGGGTCGATCGGATTTCCACAGAAGTTTTGTCCAAAATGAGGGACACAAACTGCCAACTCGTACACTTCGGAGTGGAATCAGGCAGCCAAAAAATGCTGAGTGCAATGAAGAAGGGAACAACAGTCGAACAAAACGAAAGGGCGATTAGGTGGACAAAGGAAGTCGGCATATCGGTCGCCATATCCGTGGTCGTTGGGTATCCGGGCGAAACAGCAGATATGCTGAAGCAGACTTTTGATTTTATTCGAAAAACAGGACCAGACTACGTTTATGTGTGCCAAGCAATACCGTACCCTGGCACTGAGCTCTTTGACCTCTTGAGGGAGTTAGGTTGGGAGGTTTCCACCGAATGGAATCACTACGACGAACAATCAACGGTCTTTAAAAATCCCCTTCTGCCACCTCAGAAGATAGAGGAAATGCGGGGGACCTTTTACAACCAGTTTTTCTCTCCGTCATATTTTCTGCATAAATCGCTGAAGAGGGACTTTTATAGCCAAGTCATGGCCCGAGCCGCGCTGAATCACCTGTTATGGCGAATGAAACTACCAAGGTGGGTTTCTGCCAACTTCAAGAAACTATCACCGCAGAAAAAAGGTCAATGGGAAACGCAGAGCACATAACTAAAGAAAAAGCGAAAAGCGGCGTACACCTAAAGGAAAAACGGTTAAGCCCCGCTAGGCTGTTTTCTACTTCGCTTTCGTCTAATATTTCGTCTAATATAGACAAAGCCAAGGATGACCACGGCAATGGCTACTATGACGAAGATTATGACGTATGCTGGAGGCAGGCCAAACCATTCCATCGGAGGCGACGGAGTGAGTGTGGGCGTCGGCGCTGGAGCAACGTCTAGAAGTGCTTTTTCACTACAGGCAGAATTGTAGTAGCCCCTGTCTGACTGCCACGCGGCAGTAACAGCCCAATTGCCAATCGCGTTAGGCGTGTAGGTGAAGTCGAAAAAGCCATTTTCAGAAGTTGTAACTTGCACGTTGACCACGGCGCCGTCAGGCTTGACGAAAGACAAGGTTATAGAGGCGTTAGGCATTCCGGGAACAAGGTAACCGCACCCGACCACGGATTCGCCTAAAATAACCTCACTTTTAGCCAGTTCGACGGTTACGCTGCTGTTCAGCTGAGGGTAGCCAGCGATGCAGTAAACGTTCCAATCGTTATTTCCCACGTATGCCTTGCCCTCATACAGGGTTGGTGAGGACCAGCTGTTAGAAGGAGTTGCAAACCAAGAAATCTTTGATCCATCGGTTGCGTTTAGAACGTACATGCCACGCTGATCAGATGTAACATACAGTTTGCCGTCAGCATAAGTCGGCGATACATAAAACTCGGTTCCAACGAAAACCTGCCAGACAAGACTTCCGTTGAAAGCATCAACAGCAACTATGAAAAACTG
>Ga0315537_1001110_pt1 | contig 21234 bp, 19 predicted proteins | sample SalMarSW160270MG_FD_203091 | JGI IMG/M metagenome (GOLD analysis project Ga0315537, IMG submission 203091) | Salt marsh sediment microbial communities from the Plum Island Ecosystem LTER, Massachusetts, United States - Salt Marsh Sediment SW1602-70 ...
CTCTGTCGTTGTTGCAAAAGAGTTCCTTCTTAAAACATCGAGAATTTGTCTAGTCTCTGTTATTAAAGGTCTTAACAGTACCATGAATAGAGTAAAATCACCTCTTTCAAAGGTGATTCTGGTGCGGTCAGTCATTGAGAAGATAAAGTTCATACCATTTTCTTCAGAAATAATCTTGTACCTAACATTGGAAAACTTGGTTATCTCTTCTTCTTCCTTGTAGAATTTCGCTCTAACTAGTTTTCTAATGTCTTGTAGAGACACAAATCCCCTTGGAGGTAAAGGATAGACCCTGACTTTTTTGGGATAAAACTTGTCTCCCATGATAGCTGTTTGAAAACTGGCAAGTATTTGCGTTTTTTCTCCAAGAACCCGCCTTACAAAAATATCCAAGTTCTCTAGGAAATGGGACCCAACCCAAGCGAACCAAAGACCTTTTGCGTATCTAACAAAGGAATCAAGGCTATTATGTATAGACGCGTAGTTCTGAAGGGAAATTGAAAGGATTGTAACGTACTTATTATCTTTCAAAGCTTTCCAAAAGAAAACAACTGGGCTCTTCTTGTCCTTTTCTTTCGGGAAAAAATTAACTACATAAAAATCCTCTTCTGCCAATGGCGAGATGGTCACTGTCCAAGTACTTCTCTTTCTGTCGCTGTAATATTCCATAATCCTAGGCAGCTTTTCAAAAATATGGGGATAACAAACTAAAACGTCACAGTAAGCCCTAGCTTTCTCTTTTTTTACAGAGTTGTTCACTTCTTCCAATAACAAATCTAGAGTGAATTTGCCGGGTCCTTCTTTAGGAAACAATTCAATCCCCAAGAATAACTATGTTCTCATCTTCTTAGGATAATAACTTTGCGATATAGTAATATCTTTCTGCTTTTGGATTTTAGCACAAATAAGATTGGGGCAGTTTCCACTTTACAGACATTGCAAGAATTAAGGCACATTCTTGGAAGTACCCACGGAAATTGCAGGTTTAGACTTAGTGACTTAACATCTTTACATGTGTTGTGATTTTGTTGAGCGGTATTAATCCACGCAAATAATCCATTTTGCATTAATCCCATGATTTCTATGTTAGGAGGCCTCCTTTAGCTAATTCTTTATCGAATGAATTTAACATGAAGATTAGAATTCTTGTCAGGTTATTTTCTTCTTTTCCGACACGGTAATCAGGGTACATTTTATTAAGCAAATTAAGGTAATCCTTAAAAACATCTCTTAGTTTCACAGTTTCTATTCCTGCTGGCAATAAGCCATTTCTAAAAGTCTCACTTAGCCCATAATCAGCAACAAATATTTTCCGTATGGTCTTTCCTTTGATAGGATATCTTTGTTTTACGAACTTCTCAGCATTTGTGAAATAATCCAATGCTGAATTAATTGATTCTCTTACAGTTGGTTTAAACACTGCGAACGATTTTGTTTGGATAATGCAAATTTCATCAGCTCCTATCGCTAAAACATCTATGTCACTCCATCCCTTTACCTGTGTTGATGCTTGCAAGTTTTGATATTGCACATGTTCCGAAACCATGTATTTGGGTAATCCTTTATCATCCGTTATATGCTTAAAATATTCACTTACGAGTTCCTCAGTATATGAGAGCCCCATAATGCTACCTCAAGTCTAATTAAAACTTGTTGATATTAATAATTTATTCAATAAACAATATTTCAGAGGCTATTTTCTTAAAATTCTAGGTATCGTTTTGCTTCAGCTATTACGTTTTTGTATTCTGGTTAATTAATAGTCTTATACTTAAAGAACATCAGTGCTGGAATATTCATTTACCAAAAAGATTTGTAAATTTGCGTGTTTGTTGGGTTCTCTTTGGTTTTTTAGGGATTGGTTTTTCTCTATGTGTCTCGTTTGCGTTTTGGAGAGTGTGTTTGGCTGTCGCTTTTTCGGCGGGCAGGAATCATGAGGGTTCTGCCGAGGTTTCAGCCTTTATATAAGCGGGCTATAGTCTTCTCCGAGCAGCTAGCTGTTCCGCTCAGACGGCTAAGTTCATTTTTCCTTTATATAGTTTCTATATATAAGGGGGCTATAGAAAAAAATCACACATCAGTCAGCAAGAGCACAGTTCATCACAAGCCGTAACTAAAAGTTACCAATTTGCTTCTGCAATAGGCAGACAGCTTTTCGCCATAACTGTTTATATTAAAACGCGCAGATAATATAAGCCCCTAAAAAGCAAAGAGGTTGACGCCAACTGAAAGCTTTAATCCTCGCAGGCGGATTCGCCACCAGATTAAGACCGCTAAGTTGCACAAGACCCAAGACTCTTTTCCCCATAGTCAACAAGCCCCTGCTCCAGTGGATTTTCGAGAGACTCGCCAAAAACAATATTGAAGAAGCCATATTGGCGGTTAACGGGCTAACGGCGTTTTACTTAAAACAGCAGCGAATCCCAAAATGCGGGCTAAGCATAAAATACTCCATTGATCCGCCGAAAACGCCTCTGGGAACTGGTGGACCAATAAAAAACGCTGAAAAACTCATCGGGCACTCGGAAACGTTCTTGGTTTTAAACGGAGACATATTCGCAGACCTGAACTACACAGAAATCCTAGAAGCACACCGAAAAAACAAAGCACTCGCCACCATAGCCCTCTGCAAAGTCGAAGACCCCAGCAGATACGGCGTAGCAGAAATAGCAGAAAACGGTCGCATAAAAAAATTCATAGAGAAACCAGCTAAAGGCACGGCGCCAACCAATCTCATAAACGCTGGAATCTACGTCCTAAACCCCGAAATATTCAGCTATATCCCAAAAGGAAAACTGGTTTCAATGGAACGCGAAATCTTCCCAAAACTAGTCGAAAAAGGAGAACTTTACGGACACGTTTTCCACGGCTTGTGGATGGACATAGGCAAACCAGAAGAGTATCTGCAAGCAAACAAAATTCTCCTAGATTCTCTTGCCAACAACCAAAAGCGCAGAAGCGCAGGCAGATTTGAATTGAAAAACCCCGTTGCCTTAGACAAAGGGGTTTCCATAGGAGAAAAATCAATAATTGGACCGTACGCCGTTTTGGGGAAAAACGTAACCATAGGAAAAAACGTGCGTATAGCAGACTCGGTGATTTTTCAAGACGCAAAAATCGACGATTTTTCATCAATAAACGGGGCAATCATAGGTGAAGGCGCAACAATCGGAAAAAAAGTTAGAATAGGCAAGGGCTGCATCATCGCTGACCAAGCAAAAATTAAAGATAACGTTTCACTCGCCGAAGTTGCCGTTTGCCCTGCAAAGGAAATTTCTGGAGACACATTAAAATCCAAGATTATCTGTTAAACACTGAGGAGAAGAAAAACCATGAACGCAAGCAAGCTTTTCGGAACAAACGGCATCCGCGGAGTTGCAAACAAAGAATTAACCCCAGAAATGGCGGTAAAAGTAGGCTCAGCCATCGGAACTTTCTTCAAAAAGAAGAACCTGTTGCTGGGACATGACGCCAGAACCAGCGGACCAATGTTCGCTAGGGCTGTCATCGCTGGTTTAACAGCCACAGGCTGCAACGTGTTTTTCGCTGGAATGGCACCTACACCCGCACTGCAATACGCAGTCAAAAATCACCGCATGGATGGCGGCGTAATAATAACGGCGTCCCACAACCCGCCGCATTATAATGGCATAAAAGTCATCTGGAACGACGGCATAGAAATTTCCCATGAACAAGAGAGCGAAATAGAAAGCATATACTTCGAAAATAAACAAGCACTTGCGGAATGGAATAAACTAGGGGCAAAACACGAATTATCTGAAGTGAACGCCGAGTATATTGAAGCTATAAAAAAACACGTGGACACCGCCAAAATAGCAAAAAAACATTATCACGTTGTTGTCGACGCTGCTAACAGCGTAGGCGCCTTAACTGCTCCACCGCTTCTACGAGAACTAGGTTGCAAAGTTACAAGCATAAACGCAAACATTGACGGAACGTTCCCTGGAAGACTGCCCGAACCGCGTCCAGAAAACCTCAAGGAGATAGCCGTAACCGTGAAAGCGGTAGGCGCAGATTTGGGCGTAGCCTTCGATGGTGATGCTGACCGGTCGATTTTCATTGATGAAAACGGAGAGATTTACTGGGGAGACAAGACTTTTGCGCTGATCGCAAAATACTTTTGGAGGGAAAATCCTCACGCGAAAATAGTTACTCCCGTTAGCTCTTCAACACTTATCAAGGACGTCGCAGACGCGAATAAAGGCGAAATCGTATGGACCAAAGTGGGAAGCGTGACTGTTTCGCAAACAATGAAAAAATTGAAAGCTAAACTGGCCGGAGAAGAGAACGGTGGAGTCTTTTACGGTCCGCATCAAGCAGTGCGCGACGGAGCCATGACCACAGCCTTAATCTTGGATATAATGGCTAGGACTGGGGAAAAACTTTCAGCGCTCATCGCGGAGCAACCGCAATATTTCCTTGAAAAGGGAAAGGTTGAATGCCCAGAGGACAAAAAAGAAAAGGTGCTTGAAAAACTGCTTGAACAGGTGAAAGGCTTAAACATAAGTACCATTGACGGCGTGAAAATATGGTTTGAAGACAAAAGCGCAATCTTGGTGAGACCCAGCGGAACCGAACCTATTTACAGGTTATACGCGGAAGCAAAAAACCAAGAAAAAGCATTAAAACTAGTCAAAGACTACAGCTCAAAACTTGAAAAAATCCTCGAAACTATTTAACGATAAAAACGAATTTGAAGGTAAAATGGAGAACACTTATTCATGCCTGCAATTCTACGCGTAAAACCAGAAGAAATAGACACAATTGAAAAACGCGGAAAATACACAGTAAACGTAGTAGGATGCAGGCAAATAGGCATTCTTTACGTTACTGCCTTCGCCGAAGCAGGTTACAAAGTCATATGCACAGACGCGGATCAAAGCTTAGTAAAAAGCTTAGCAAAAGGAAAAACACCCTTCGCTGAGCGCGAAGTAGAATCTAAATTGAAGCGCTTTGCGAGAAAAGGGCAATTAAGCGCCACAAGCGATTTGAAAAGCGCAGTTTCACAAAGTGATATAGTTATCTTAACGATTGCTGCGAAAATTGACGGTGAGAAAAGCCCTGATTATTCAGAAGCAGAAAACAGTTGTAAGCAAATCGGGGCAGCACTCCGTCGAGATACGCTGATAATTTATGCAGGTATAGCTGGATTTGGTTTCACTGAAGGAGTTATTAAAGAAACTCTGGAGAACGCGTCAGGACTCAGAGTGGGTGGCGCACTCGGTCTCGTCTACAACCCCATCCATATTTCAAACGGACAAACCACGGGAACAATCAGCAACCAAGAGTTAAAGGTTGCCGCGATAGATAAAACAAGCCTAGATGCGGCTTCAACAGTTTTAGGGACAATAACAGAAAAAGGCGTACAAAAAATATTTGGTATAAAGACAGCAGAAGTAGCCGCACTTTTCACAGTTGCAAAAAGAGATGCAAATGTAGCTTTAGCTAACGAGTTGGCTATTTTCTGCGAAAACGCAGGTCTAGACTACTTTGAGATTTTAAAACTCTTAGATTCAGACCTGCAGGGAACGTATTTCTCTCCAACAATTGCGGAAGAAGATAGCAGAGATGGGGCATACCTCTTGCTTGAAAGCGCTGAGAATCTAACCACTAAGCTTCGGCTACCCGCGCTTGCTAGGCAGATAAATGAAAAAATGGTTAGACACGCGGTCAATCTAACCCAAGATGCACTGAGAAGTTGCGGAAAGACGTTGAGAAGAGCGAGAGTTGCTCTGATAGGCGCAGCGAAGCCAAAAACAGCAGCCGCGACATTTGTTCAAATGCTGGAAAAAAAAGGCGCGAAAGCAAGTCTCTACGACCCATCGCTTTCAAAAAATGAAATAGCAAATATGGCACGCGTGCTCAAAAGAAGCTTGAACGAGGCGGCAGAAGGCACAGACTGCATAGTGATATTGAGTGAACAGGACCAGTTTAAACGCCTAAATCTTAAGAAGTTGCGCGCTGTAATGAAAACGCCAGCGGCAATCGTTGATTTGACAGGGATGATTGAACCTCCAAAAGTTGAAAAAGAAGGTTTCATATATCGTGGTTTAGGAAGAGGAGCGGGAAGGAAATGAAAAAGCTTGGCGTTGCAGTAATAGGAGTAGGAGGTTGGGGAAAAAACCACGTAAGAGTCTACAAAGAACTGGCTTCCACTGAACTCGTGGCTGTTTGTGATGTGAATGCTGAAAGAGCGAAAGAGGTAGCCAGCGAGTTTGGCGTTAAAGCTTACACAAACAGCACGCGCATGTTGAAAAACAAGGAAATCGAAGCGGTAAGCGTATGCACTTGGTCAACTAAACTCGCTGGAGAAGCCCTCAAAGCCCTAAAAGCAGGAAAACACGTTTTAGTTGAGAAACCCATGGCCACCAACACGAAGCAAGCAGAAAAACTTCTGGAAACCGCGGAACAAAACGACTTGCACTTGACAGTGGGCTTTTTGATGCGGTTTATCCCAGGACTGCAACACATTCGGGAGGCTGTGGAAAACAAAAAAATCGGAGAACTTGTGTGCGCTACTGCGAGGAGAGTTTCTCAGTGGCCTGAAAGGATAGGCGATGTGGGAGTAGTTAAAGATACGGCGATTCACGACATAGACGTTATGCAATACATATTCAATGAGGATCCAATCACCGTTTACGCGAAAACAGGAAGTATGAGGCACATAAAATTTGAAGACTACGCCCAAATAATGCTCACCTACAGAGGCGGAAAAAGCGCGTTCATAGAATCTAACTGGCTAACGCCCTACAAAACACGGTTGCTAACAGTTACTGGAAGCGGCGCGATAATGAGATTGGACTACATGACACAAGAACTATGGATTGAAGACCCAAAAGAAAACTTGCAACCGAGATATCCATGGCAGGAACCTTTAAAACTTGAGCTTCAACATTTCGCAGATTGCATATTAGAAAAGAAGAAGCCGCTGATAACGGGAGTTGACGGTTTAAAAGCCTTGCAAGTCGCTGAAGCGGCATTGCGGTCTTCGACAAAGAATAGAGCGATAAAACTGAGCTAGTTTTCCTTTAACGTTTCAACCTGAACGGTTTGCCTTCAAAGACTATTTTTTCGGGTATTTTGGCTTTCCATTTTTTCAGAAACGGCAGGTCTTCAGCTTCTTTCCGCAGTTCGTCTGGTAACATTTCGGGGATTTCGTCGCGTATTGGATACCATCGTAAACATTTGGGGCAAACGATTAAGCCTTCAACTATCTCCTCTTTCTCTTCGAAAACGTAGAGTTCAAGCGGATGATGCTTGTCTATTGGGCAAGCCATTATTTCCATCAGCTTCTTTTTCATCCCACATCACGCATACACAGATGGCAGAAAGGATTATTAAGATTTGTCAAAGCCATGTGACATGCACAGCGTCTGGGTAAGTTTTAGGTTGTGACGCTTCTGTGCTCTCTAGCTGCTCGGAGAAGACTATACCCCCCTTATTTAAAGGCTGAAATGTAGAGGGAACGGCTGGTTCTCTGTCAAGTTTTAAAGCTGCTCTGGATGCTCTTCTTTTTTGTTCTGAACAAGTTACTTCGAGTTCTCCGTTGTGATAAACTGACAGCCCATTCACGTAACGTGTATGTCAGCAGCGAGTTGGAACCAGTTTGGACCAGTGCTTCTCACAACACGGACGGCGAGAACTTCAAAATCTACGCCTAAAGCCTCAAGTGCCTTCGCCACTTTCAGCTTAGCCTTCTCGGTGGGGCTTTCAGTTTTGGCAGCGTGCTCGAAACCGTAGTAGTGTATCCAGCCTCCAGATGGCTTCAGCGCTGACACAGCGCAGGGCAAGTATTCAAGTGCTTTTTCGGGCAAAGGCATCAAAACGCGATCCGCTATGCGCTGTAATTGGCTGTTTATAATTTCTTTTGAGTCGCCCAATAATGGGATTACCTTATCGTAAACTCTGTTAAGCCTAATGTTCTCTTGCATGAACTGGATTGCCGCTGGATTAACATCTATTGAAAACACTTTCGTTGCGCTTACGTGTTTGGCGATCATTATGGAAAAGCAGCCGACGCCTGCAAACATGTTGACGATAGTTTCGTTTGGTTTCACTATTCCAGCGATACGCATTCTTTCATATGAAAGCCTTGGAGAAAAATAGCATTTCTCTACATCGACAGAGAACACGCACCCGTGTTCCTTGTGAACGGTGCTTGTTTTGTTTTCGCCTGCCACATGAGTTAAGCGCCGAAGCCTAAGGTTTCCAGCAACAGGGCTTGCTTGAAGTAAAACCGTTTTCACGTTCCGATGTACACTCATTATTGCTTTTGCAGCTGTTTGAGCGTTCACCGATGAAGTGCAAGGCAACCTGATTATGGCAATGTCGCCTACAACGTCAAAAGAATTGTAAACTTTGCGTAAGTCTTCGTAAGAAAGAACACTTGAAAGGGTTTTTCGCAACCGTTTTCTCAATCTTCACCCTTCATAATTCAAAGGTCATTGGAAACATTTAAAAGCAAAATACTTTTCCTTTGTAGAAGAGGTTACTTCCGTGGAAAAAGCAGGAATTGTCTATGAATGTATAAGATGCGGCGCAAAGGTCCCGTCTGAAGAACTGGAACTCCGCGGCGGAGAAATAAAATGCACAGTCTGCGGCTATAGAATATTAAAGAAGGTAAAACCGCCAGTAGTCAAACGTGTGCAAGCCAAATAAAGAGAGGTTAAATGAACCTCAAGATTCATGAGTTAAATGACGCATTTTGCTTTGATGGCAACTTTAGAAAAGTTCTTTGTCTCCAATCTTGCGTAGAGCTTTTCCTCGAAGCTTTATCGGTTCGCCAATAATCTCTTCGGGGGCTTTATCGGTAGTTTTGCGTTTCACGGTTTCTCCGCAGATTCCTCTCGGCAGCAAACGTCTCTTAACGCAGAGGGCATATGTACAGTTTGCAACGTTACACATCTCTTCGGTCCATCTGCACCATACAGCGTCGCGGCGGTAGAAAGCAGCGTTTTTGGCACATTTGAAAAATTGACATGTGGGAGAACAGGTTTTTGTTTGAGCCAATAGATACACCTCTATTGTTTTTCACAAAAATTCAATGTTGCGATACATTCCTAAAAAATGTATCTCTCTCGGAAGCCATATAAACTTTTTTATTTCAAACTCATGATTACACATTTAACTTTCACGGTTAGCAGGCTTGATTCGTTTCCTTCTGTAAATTTCTATAGAAAGAAACAGGATTATCGCCGCAAAAATTATGATAAAAGTTGCCAGCACACTGCTCTCAATTAGGAACGGCCCTATGAGGATATATTTAGCCATTTTGATCTGTATTGCTGTCGGCTCCTCAATCCGGAGGTTCATTGCTTCATAGGAGTTCTCCATCCCTGTGGGATAAGCGATTATTTGCATGTTGCCGCCAATTACATTGCTAAATGTTGTGGTTCCATTGGTCTGCGTCGTGGCTGACCGGGTTCCTATTCCTGGTCCATTGAGTTGGACGTTTACGTTAGAGATTGGTTGCGCGAAATAGTCAACAACTGTTACCGATACCTGAATGTTGTAGAGACTGCAACTAATTTCGCGTTGTGTGTCGCTGAAAACTTCAATAATGGTTTCATTCAACAAAATATTGTCTGTGTAAACTCGTAGCCTGTACTTTCCGAATGTAACTTCCATAGTAACAGTTCCAGAACTGTCAGTTACGTTGCCATAGAATAAGCCACTTGTTACTTCAAACATTTCTATACGCGCACTAGGAATCGCTGCCATATTGTAATCAAGTACTGTGAGAGTCAGAATTCGACTTGGGCACAATATTAGTACTTTGGAAATTGACTGCACTGGGAGGCTGCTAACAGTGTTGTTGCCCATGTTGAAAACTATGCCGTAAATAGAAGCGTTGATGATGTAACGTATTCCCGTCAGAGTAGAGTTCAAAGTAAAAGTTCCCGAAAGACCTGTTTGGCCCGAGGCACTGCCAGTTTTTGATAGGCTTTCTTTCGTTGTAACATATTGGTATATGATGTCCAGATTAACGAAGGGTATTAAATTCCCGTTTTTATCTTGGACAGTTATTTCAAGATTAGTTAACTCACACGGTAAATCGAACGCGTTTTCTCCAGTTATAGTCACATTTATTTCGCCGACTTTCACATCATTCCAGAACCCGCTTATAGTATGGTTGCCACTTTCAAGGTTCAAACTGGCTATTCCATCATTTCCGCTTGTGCTGTTATACCTTGTATTTGTCGCTTGATCAAGGGCTTCAACCACTATTTGAGGCACAACATCGCCTGCCAAGTTCAAAGTTCGAACCTTAACAAGATAGCCTGGAACAGTAAAGAGTTGCGAGTCAGGTACGAGTTTAGGTGTGTTCTGCGGTGTTATGGTTATGTTGTAATCACCAATTAACGCATCGGCTGGAACTGTCCAATTGGCGTTTATTATGCCTTCGCTTGAGGCAGTCACCGCTTTAGAGTGCACATTCGCGCCGGTTTCCGCGTATGTGATGGTTATTGTTGCGTTTTCGTCAGGTTGATATCCTATTGCGCGGATTGTCACGAACTGGTCTCTGTGATATTCACTCAAGTCAGTGAAACCCACGAAAAATTGATCCGCTGCCAACAGTTGAGTCTCGTTAAAATTCACTTGGTATGAACCTGTATAATTAGTAAGTGAGCCTTCAGGCTGGAAAGTAGCGTCTGGATAAGTGAGTTGGGCTTGTGCCGTTCCTGTTTGGGTTGTGCTTGAGAGCGTAATTAGCTTTGAATAATTTGTGTTGAGGGGGGTTGGAAGCGTCACGGTTATGTTCGCGCCATATTGTGTGTTTGGCTGTCCTCCTGTGAGAGTAACATTTAGTACCACGCTGCTTCCTTCCTGTAGCTGCGCAGGTGACGAGGGAACAAGCGGTTTGATATAATACGCGGGGATTATATTGAAATTCTGTGTGTCGTTGACATTTTGGGCGACATCTTGCAGTATTATTGAGTAGGATCCTCCTGGGAGTTCGGGGATTGTGAAATTTGCATTTACGTAGTACTCTTCTGAATTGCTGCTTACAACAAGTTTGTTGCCAAACCAAATTTGGTACGCACCATTGTTGGTGTTGATTGTGCCTTGAAGGTTAACGTTTTGAGCTACAACTCCTCGTCCCTCAGGGCTCACTAAATATATGTTCACACCAGCTTGTCCTAGAACTAGCGAGAGCGGCATGAAGAGAAAGCCAATGCTCATTAAGATTAGGAGAGTAACTGCAACAGTTTTTTTATTCAAACCAAACTTCTCCTGTATTCGGCAGACTTTCTCATCGCGGTTGAACATTTACTATTAAGAGAACATTTTAAACTTTGCCTTTCAGGCGAGACAGCAATCTCCGCAATGGTTTCGTTATGCTAGAAATGCTAAGAGGAGATAAAACGATAGACCGAGTTGGGCGCGTTATTAGCCGTTGAAAAACTAGTTTTAAGGCGAGACTATTTTATAAAACGTTTCCAATAGTCTATTTTAAAAAGCAACACTGTCATGGACCCGTGAAGCCTCTTGGAAAATTTGGTTCCACCTTCGCTATTGCAAGCATTAAAAAAACAAAATTACCATCTCGTAGGCAAGCATTCAGCGGTCAAAAGGTGCAAGTGGCTTTACGAAGCGCTGGTTCATGATAGAGCCTGCTACAAACAGAAGTTTTACGGAATAAAGTCGCATCAGTGCATCCAAATGGCACCCTCGCTTTTTTACTGCACGCAACAGTGCCTGTTTTGTTGGAGAGCGCAGAGCGGCGACCTGCAAATCAAATGGGACGAAATGAAACTGCCAAACTGGGATTCTGCTGAAGAAATTGCGCAAGGAAGCCTGAAGGCGCAAGATGCAATTTTGAGCGGGTACAAGGGGAATCCGAAAACAAACTGGAAGAAGTTCAAAGAAGCCTTAACGCCACGGCACGTTGCCATAAGTTTGACTGGGGAACCGACGCTTTACGAGCCTCTCGGAGAGTTAATCCGCACATTTCATAACAGGGGGTTTACCACGTTTCTTGTGTCCAATGGTACTATGCCATCTAAACTTGCGGAATTAAGCGAAGAGCCAACACAGCTCTACATATCTGTCTGTGCGCCGAACGAAAAAGTGTTCAGGCGCGTTTGCCGTCCTCATTTTCCCAACGCTTGGGCGAAGTTGAATGAGACTCTTAGTTTTTTGCCGAGTTTCCGATGCCCCACCGTGATTCGCATGACGTTGGTGAAAGGGCTTAACATGGAAACGGTTGATGGGTACGCTGAACTTGTTGAAAAAGCCAATCCAACGTACATTGAAGCTAAAGCGTACATGCATATTGGCTTTTCAGGTCTCCGTTTAGATTATAAGCGTATGCCTGCGCATAAGGAGGTTTACGATTTTGCGACGCGCTTAGCGGAGAGAACTGAATACACGCTTATAGATGAGTCGGTTGAGAGTAGAGTTGTGTTGTTAAGCAAACGTAAGAAACCTATACGCTTTGAGCGTCCCTAAACAATGGTAGATTGTGCAAATAATTCAATTTTTAACCGTATCTAATACGGTTAATAAGGGGATAATGGAAACTTCGAAAGATAGCCTTAAATAGTTATTTTGTAAACCCCTATCCTTGAACCGAGAATTTAATTTAAAGGGTGGTGACCGATGGTTAGTGAGGGAAGAGGGCGATTGTTCAGGAGAAAGGACGGCAAATACCTAATTTACTTACCAAAAGACCTAGCAGAAGACAGCATGTTCCCATTTAAAGGAGCAGACTCGATATTTGTCAAAGTAAGCTTCAAGCTAAAAGACGACAAGCTCCTAGTTGAAAAATGGGTAGCACCTGAACAGCCAGAAACTTAGAAAAACACAAAAAGAACAACTCCTATCTCCATTTTTTAATAATATAAATAACTAATCAGCTGTGTTTTACTAAATCAGAGGGGTGAAAACTTGACGTTAAAAACCATCCTAAAAGAAGTGAAAAAAGAGCTTATACAAAAAGACGAAGTGCGAGAAAACGCGCACCAAAGCATGCGAAAAATAACAAGCCTTTCCAAACAAGCCATACTTTTCATTCACCAAAAAAGGCATAAAGAAGCAAAAAAACTAATCGAAAACGCGAAGGAAATCATTTTAAGACTTCAAACTTTAGCTAAAGAGAACCCTGATGTCCTTTACAGTGGCATGTTTAGCGCGGCACTTCAAGAGTACGCCGAAGCCAACATATTTCTAGGGCTAATTCAAAATTCGCGTTTTGTCACACCAACTGAGATTAACGTGCCTTCTGTAGATTACGTGCTGGGTTTAGCGGATGTTGTAGGTGAATATAGGCGCTTGACTTTGGACGCGTTGCGTGAAGGAGATGCTGAAAAAGGCGAAGAATGCTTGAAAACTATGGATGAAATATACATTGAATTAACAGCAATGGATGAAGCATACATGCTTGTCCCAGGGCTTAGAAGAAAATGTGATGTGGCACGGAGAGTTATTGAAAGCACGCGCGGAGATGTCACTCAAGAAGTGCGGAGAAAGGCGCTGGAGAACTATTTGAAACGGTTTGAACGAGCGCAGGGAAGAAAGCGCCAGCCTCGAAAAGGTTAAGCGATGTATCTCACTGTTGCTGCGGTTCACAGGTTTTCTGTTTCGAAAGCCCATGAAACGCAATTGCGTTTGTCGCAGAAAATTATCAGTGAAGACAGGTTGCCGCAAAGAATCAATTACATCGCAGGCGCTGATGTCGCTTATGCTGGCGAACTAGCCATAGGCGCCGTGGCAGTTTTAGACTACGAGTCGCTCGAACTATTAGAGCTGCAAACAGCTATGTGCAGAGTGAAATTTCCGTACATTCCAACTTTGCTTTCTTTCAGGGAAATTCCTCCCACAGTTGCTTGTATTAAAAAGCTCAAGTTGCAGCCTGACGTTTTACTTGCTGACGGCCAAGGAATCGCACACCCGTACGGATGCGGTTTTGCCAGCCACATCGGACTTGCAATAGGAAAACCCACCGTTGGAGTGGCAAAAAGCAGACTGATTGGCAAGCCCGCAAAGATTGCTGGAGAGGACTTTCTAGTTCAAAAAGGTCAAGTTATAAGCGCGGTGGTTACAACGAAAGAGGGGGCAAAACCTGTTTTCGTCAGCGTTGGCCACCTAATATCGCTTGGAACAGCCGTCAAAATCGTAAAACACTGTGCGCGTAACAGTAGAATCCCTGAACCGATTTTGCAAGCTCATAATATAGCGTCCGAAGAAAAACGAAAAGTGCAAGCGAAACACAAAACTTTATAATTTTAATTATGTGAAAAACTCTGCGGATGGTGTTTAAAGTGGAAATCTCGTTTGAAGAATTTCAAAAGCTGGATCTACGCGTAGGAAAAATTACAGAAGCAAATCAGATTCCTGGCTCGAGGAATCTCATAAGGATGATTGTTGATTTTGGAACGGAGAAAAGGCAGGCAGTTGCGGGGCTCGTGCAGTGGTACAAACCGCAAGAACTCGTCAACAAGAAGTGCGTTTTCATACTTAACCTTCAAAAGCGCAAGATGATGGGCGTGGAGTCGCAGTGCATGATATTGGCTGCTGAGGACGACAAAGGCAATGTTGTGGTGCTGCAGCCAGAAAAGGAAATCGCGGAAGGAAGCAGAGTCCACTGAGTTTGGTGTTCCTTTTCTAACGCAAAAACGCGACAATAGGTTTAGCTTTTTCTTTGTTTCCGACGAGATATGCAACCATATCGGCATCTAAATCAAGCCACTTCGCAATTCCAGCAGCCATATTTGCATTGTTTTTGAAAATGATTTTTAGGTAAGGTAAAACTTCCTTCGAAGCGCGAGCAGCGGAGATGTGGCATTTACGCCTGATTTTGAAGCCTATGCGCGATTGCATCGCCCGCTCAGCCTTGGACCTAGACAGCATCATAATGCGGCTTGGAAACTTGAATGGTATCCACCCGTGAACTTTTGAGTATTGCCTAGCCATAGCTACGCCCGCCGTCATGTAGTCAATCACGTAACGGGTGAAACTCCAATCTCGAGTGGAGCGGATTCTGCCTCGGTAAACATCAGCCATTGAAAGAGCATCCATGGCTTGGGCTAGATCGTGCGGGTCAGTGAAGTGCGCGGGAACATTCTCGTAAATCCATTCGAAAAGCATGTTTATATCAACATCAGCCATGTCTACTGCTTGTTTCGCGCCCCAAGAAGTTCTGCCGTAAATTACCATTTTAAGCACGTTGAAAATGTTTTCTTGCCGATCACGGTAGCCAAGCCAAGAAACATCATCATACGTTAGGCGCTTTTTCCCTTGAGACAATGCCTGAAGGTCATTTACCGCTGAGCGAACGTCACCCTCCGAACGTTGAGCAATGAACTTCAAGGCATTATCGTCAGCTTGAATTTCTTCACGTACGCATATGCGTTTTAAGTGTTTCATCACCTCACCTGCAGGAGGTTTCTTAAACACTATAAGGAGGCAATAATTACGAAGATTCGTGAACCGCGGGTCATACGCGTTATTCGCGATCAAGATTACGGGGCACTGGGCGGTTTTCACGATTTCAGTGATTGCTTTGACCCCGCCTTTGTCTGCATTTCCCGTCAGCCCGTCTAATTCGTCGAGCAAGACCACTCTTTTTACACCAAACAGTGAGCCGTATTGCGAGGCTAACCCTGCGAAACGGTTTATGGCATCTTCTGTCCTGTAATCGCTCGCGTTTTTTTCCACAAGCTCCATGTGCAAGTCGTTGGCTAAAGCCTCAACGGTGACCGTTTTTCCAACCCCAGGCGGTCCATAAAGAAAAGCCGCCCTCTTTTTGGGTACGCCCTTGCTCCAAGAGTTCACCCAATCACTGAACGTTTTGATGGCTTCTGTGTTTCCAACGATTTCAGCGGTGGATGCTGGTTTGTATTTGACTGTCCATGCCGCGTACAAAAATGGCACCTAGTTTACTTTTTTATTTCATAGCCCGCTTCAACGAGCCTCGCTAACAGAGCGCTCAATTGCACCTCCTCGTCGGAACCCTCTACAAGGCGATAATCTATCTCGCCTGCGATGTCTGCTAGCTTTATTTTCCAAGGTTCTGGAATTTCTGCCGCTTTGAAAATTTCGGTGTGAATCTGCCGAATTATGTCGCTTCCAGCCACGCCGTACTTTTGAATCATATCGCGCAACTGTTTTCTAGCACCTAAAAAGTCGCCTTTGATGGCGGTGGTTAGCATTTTCTGCACGTCTGCAGGGCTGGCTCTGCCAGTTATCGAGTAGACCAGTTTGGCGTCTACGGGTTTGTTCACTGATGCCGCAGATTGCAGCGTGTTTATGGCTTTTCTGAGGTCTCCGCCGCAGACTTCGAAGATAGCTTCAGCGCCGTCAGGTAATAATTGGACGTTTTCGCAGTCAGCGATGTGCTTTACGTACTTGTCATGTTCCTCTTGGGGCAGAAAAGTAAACCTGAAAGGCGCACATCTGGACTGAATTGGCTCAATTATCTTGCCGCTGTAATTCGCGCACATAATAAAACGGCACGTTTCAGTGTACCTTTCCATAGTTCGCCGTAAGGCTTGCTGGGCATCAGAAGTCATGTTATCAGCTTCGTCCAGAATTAGGATTTTGAAGGGAATTTCGCCGATAGAGCGAGACCTTGCAAAAGTCTTCACAGTTTCCCTAACAACATCAATGCCTCTCTCATCGCTGGCGTTTAACTCCATAAGATGTTCACGGTAACCTTCACCGTAAAAGTCGCGAGCCAAACACAGAGCGGCTGTGGTTTTGCCCGTTCCCGGCGGTCCAGCAAAAATGCAGTGAGGCACGTTTTTTGCTTTAACGAAGCTCTTTAAACGTTCGATGATTTCCTTCTGGTCAACCATGTCGTCTAACCGTTTTGGTCTGTATTTTTCAGCCCACATTTCAAAACTCAAACAGATAAGCCTCCTTTCGTGCTAATTAAATGCTCATACTGATTATATTTGTTTTGGGCGGACGAAATATTTCTTTCACCAAGACAGAAGTGCTAGGCGTTTAGAGATTCAAAAGGTGATGGTGGTTGTTTTGAAATCATTTTTGGTGTGTGCTCCCTTAGATACGTGTTTCGTTTATTTCGTATACAATAGCGTTATATAGAAAACAAGTGTACAGGTTTTCCAAATTTAACCCATTGAAAAATGTGCAAATGTAAAGAGGAGACATGGAAAATGAGTGAACGTGTACAAAAAAACAGTTCATACCTAAATGGAAAATCAACAGTTGGAACAACAACACGCGTTAAAGATACAAGCACCGTAAGCGGAATGTGTCCCATATGTATCCACGACTGCCCAGTCTTATGCGAAATCAGCCTCTCAGCCTTCCGAGGCAGAGAAGCGCTTTATCCAGAACCAAGCCAATTCGGAACAAGCACCGCTGCTGCTCTTAAAGACTACGGACTTGACTGGTCCCACTTTAACGTCCAAGCCAGTGTCTTCGAAGCCCACGGCATCGAAGAAAACTCGGACGTAGCCATCTTTCCAAATGTAAACGCAGAAACCAAAGTGGGCGGGATACCGTTAAAACTTCCAATAATGACTGGCGCTTTCGGCTCAACAGACGTTGCACGCGTACACTGGGACGGCTTGGCTATTGGCGCTGCGCTTTCGGGAGTGATGATTACAATCGGAGAAAACGTCTGCGGCATGGACACTGAAGCTAAAATTGAGAATGGAAAATTAACCTACTCTAAGGAACTGAAGCGACGAGTCGACGCGTTCAGGAAGTTTTGGGACGGGAAATACGGTGACGTTGTAATTCAAACAAACGTAGAAGATCAGAGGTTAGGCATAGATGTTTACGCGTTATCTAAGTTAGAAGTCAACGTGATCGAACGAAAGTGGGGGCAAGGAGCCAAAGCCATAGGCGGCGAAGTGCGCATAAGAAACTTGGAGAAGGCTATTCTGCTGAAAAAGAGAGGCTACATCGTCATTCCAGACCCTGAAGACCCAACGGTTCAGCAAGCATTCAAAGAAGGCGTATTCAACACTTTCGAGAGGCACAGCCGCGTGGGTATACCAAAAGAAAAAACCTTCATCGAAGACATAGAATGGCTCAGAAAGCAAGGCGCAAAACACGTTTTCCTAAAAACAGGAGCGTACAGACCGTCAGCCGTAGCCTACACCATGAAGTTCGCATCAGAAGCCAAAATTGAAGCACTAAGCTTCGACGGCGCAGGAGGCGGAACAGGCATGAGCCCAGTGCCGATGATGGATGAAATGAGCATTCCAACAGTGTACCTAGAAGCGTTAGTTCTGAGGTGCGCGCAGATACTGAAGAAAAAAGGCCGTCACGTCCCAGATCTGGTGATGGCAGGGGGTTTCATTGAGGAAACCTCGATTCTCAAGGCGATTGCGCTGAGCAATTTTGGAAAAGGACCACTCGTAAAGGCAGTGCTCATGGGGCGTTCGCCAATAACAGCCGTTATGAAATCAAGCTACTTCGAGAAACTAGCCAAAGAAGCCAAATTGCCACGCGCGTTTGCAGAACGTTACGGCACTACACCTGACAAGTTCTTTATAGTAACGCCAGAGCTGAAGAAGAAGTATGGCGCCCGTTTCAGTGAGATACCGTTAGAAGCCATAGGCCTATACACTTACTTGACAGACAGAGTGGGCGTAGGATTAAAACAGATGATGGCGGGCGCGCGAAAGTGGAAACTTAACTTACTCGACAGAAACGACCTGATGAGCCTATCTGAAAGGGCTACTAAAGTCACTGGAATTCCAATGGCAGACGAAGTTGAAAAAGGCGCAATAGAAAAAATCCTCGAATAACAAATTTTTTCCCTTTTTTCCCGTTTCAAAGAGGGCAGTCAAATTCTCGATTTATACGAGCACCCGAGCAACAGCTTTAACCCAGAAAGTCCATTCAACGAACAAATCAGGCTATCTAAAGGGGAGGCGGTCTTTGCAGAGCACAACAGTGCCGCGAAGCATACAACTTTTTCACTGTTTGTCGTATTCTTCGACTTCATTATTAATTACGACTAGCTCTACGCCAGCTTGCTTAAACAACGCTACGGAGTCTGCATCTGCGTGATACCGTTTTTCACAAACTACCCGCTTGATGCCGGCGTTTATTATCATCATCGCGCAGGTTCTGCACGGCGTCATCTTACAGTAAAGTGTTGCTCCTTCAAGGGGAATGCCGAACCTGGCCGCCTGGATAATTGCGTTTTGCTCAGCGTGAAGTGTGCGCACACAATGCTGAGTGATATTGCCGTTGTAATCAATGACTTTACGCATGTCATGACCGACTTCGTCGCAGTGAGGCAACCCTGCAGGCGCTCCAACATAACCAGTGGTCATAATTCGCTTATCTTTAACGATAACACAGCCGCATTTCCCGCGATCACAGGTGGCGCGTCTAGCAACTGCTTCACAGAGGTCCAAGAAGTACCTGTCCCAATCAGGCCTTGATTTGTCTGTCAACAATATTCTATCCTCAACAGTCTAAACATTTCACAAAACAAATTAATAAATCTAAACAGCTTGGCTTCTCTGCCTTTTTTGTTTCACTTTTGGAAAATGTGAATCTCCCGACCAATCTTGTGCCTTTCCTCCGCATCAACCAGAGAAGCAGTTTCCGTCAGCTTCTGCTGCGCCATAATGCCTTCAGCGAAAATCTCCTTTTTAAATGGGAAAACTTTCTTGAAACCAACGCTCGCCGCTTTCTCTCCAATGGGCATGGTAATTGGTTTTCCTGAACGCGTCTGAATGTACGGAGTAACCAGCACTAATTTTCCATTTTTCCTAAGTACTTTTAAAGCCTCTTCAACGAAACCAAAGTACAAAGGTTCCAGCTTTTCAATTATTTTTGTGGCGTACGGCATTGTGGGAACATGGCGCAAAGCTGGACCCAAATCAGGTTCCGTTGCCACGCAGTCTACCTGCTCCTGCCCAATCTTCTGGGCTAATCTGCACACATCTCCCTGCAGAACTCTAAACTCTGCCTCTGTGAGGCCGTACTCTCTCTTAAGCCACTCCAGATTCTCTTCTGCCGCCTTGACGCACCACGGGTTTATGTCCATGCCCACAACTCTCGCTTTAGCCAGCAGCGCTTCTTGGAGGATTGTGCCCACACCGCAGAATGGATCAAGCAAAAGTTTTCCCGGTGTGCAGGAAGCCAAGTTCACCATTATTCTCGCCAGCCTCGGCGGCATGGCAAAAATCTTGCGTTGGTTTGGTTTGCCTATATCGCGTTTCTGGAACTCAAAAGGATTATGCACCGCTATAGTGGTGGAAATCCACGTTTGTTCTTTGCCAATGCAGAATAATACTTCTGCCTTGTTTTCAACCAAGTTTTTCTTTAGAACTTCAATATGGCTTAGTTGAGGGAGCTTTCTGCCTTTGGCGAACCCCATGAACTTTGATTTCTTGCCATAACCCGCCAACTCGCGTTTTAGTGAGCTCCCAATGAATCGTTGAATGATTTTGGAAAGTGGGCGCAGTGCCTTTTCTGCGCAGTACACGCTGACTCCGAAAAGAGTCTTCTCAGACTCGGCCTTAAGCATCTCGTCAACCACACCGCTGGCTACAATATCCCTGCCAATTTGCGCCTGAGCCTTTCTGTCTTTCTGAAGGAACGCTCTTTTGACAGTCTCTGTTGAAAAGTTTGCCACTGAATCGCCGATTTTTATGGTTCCGCCCAAATCATCAATAATTGAGGTAACTTTCTCCTCGACGCTGAACGCAAAAAACTCTTTTGAGACCGAGCACACTACAAATTTGATTTTTCTTGTTTCGAGGAAAGAGGCAAGCTCCGCTAGTGACAGACGCCAATTCTTTCCCGGAATAAACAGTTGAAATCGCATGCTCACACATGCTAAAACTGTTACTAAATATATAAGCAAATGACCCCACAAGCTCAAAAAAAGCTCCACCAACTTTACACAGAAAACTTGAAGAATATACAAAAGTAGGGCGGATACAGTTACAAATCGTTTAAATAGCGCTTAGGCTGTATGCTAAAAAAGGGGAACTTCATGCATGCACGAAATTATCGAGCTGTAAAGGGGCAGGCTTACACGAGAAAGAAGTTTGCGAAGGGTTTTCCACCCCCAAAAATAAACAAGTTCACCATGGGGGATGCTAAGGGAAACTTTGAGGTCGAAGCGAAACTCGTAGCGTTGAAAAGAGCCCAAATTCGTCATAGCGCATTGGAAGCGGCACGTGTGGCGACGAACCGCCTTCTCATGGATAAACTCGTCAACGATTATCTAATGCAGATTCATCCATACCCTCACATTATTCTGAG
>Ga0315537_1001111_pt1 | contig 21206 bp, 21 predicted proteins | sample SalMarSW160270MG_FD_203091 | JGI IMG/M metagenome (GOLD analysis project Ga0315537, IMG submission 203091) | Salt marsh sediment microbial communities from the Plum Island Ecosystem LTER, Massachusetts, United States - Salt Marsh Sediment SW1602-70 ...
CTCCCGGAAACGGCAGTAGACCTTGAAACACTGGATATATTCGCTGAGCACGGTATACAGTTTACCATCCTCGCCCCCCACCAGGCCAGGCAGGTGAGAAAAGTAGGTGACAAGAAATGGAACGATGTCAGCGGGGGGAAGATCGATTCGACCATGCCGTATCTCTGCAGGCTCCCTTCGGGAAAAACGATCAATCTCTTTTTCTATAACAACCCCATCTCGCAGGATATTGCCTTTGGTGATCTCTTAAACAGTGGTGGAAATGTTGCCTCGAAACTCATGAGCGCCTTCGACAACCGCAAAGAGCCCCAGCTTGTCCACATCGCTACCGATGGAGAGTCCTACGGCCACCATCACCGCTTCGGGGACATGGCCTTGGCCTTTGCCCTGCACCACATCAAGTCACACGATGGAGCGCAACTGACCAACTACGGGGCATACCTCGATAACCATCCCCCCGGTTACGAGGTCGAGATCTTTGAAAACACCTCATGGAGCTGTGCCCATGGGGTAGAGCGGTGGCGCAGCGACTGCGGGTGCAATACGGGGGCGCATCGCGGATGGCATCAGGCCTGGCGTGCGCCGCTGCGGGAGGCCCTGGATTGGCTCAGAGATACGGTAACCCCGCTCTACGAAGAAAAAGCGCGTTCGTTCTTCAACGATCCCTGGGCAGCGCGCAATGCCTACATTGACGTTATCCTCGATCGTTCACCCGAACGTCTGAATGATTTTTTCGCCGCTCATGTTCCCAAGGCACTCAGCGATGAAGAAAGGACCACCGCGCTCAAGCTCTTGGAACTGCAACGACATACCCTCCTTATGTATACCAGTTGCGGTTGGTTCTTCGACGATATATCGGGCATTGAAACAGTACAGATCATACAGTATGCCGGTCGCGCTGTGCAGCTCGCGCGCGAGGTCTTCGGCGACCATATCGAAGGACAATTCCTTGAACGCCTCCAGCTCGCCAAGAGCAACCTCAAAAAATACGGTGATGGCCGCCGCATCTACGAGAAATTCGTCAAAGAAGCCATGCTCGATCTGAAGGATGTCTGCGCCCACTATGCCCTCTGTTCCATCTTTGAGCAATACCCCGAACATGCCGCGGTCTATTGCTATACGATCGATCAAAAGGCATACCAAGGCTCTGAGGCCGGCAGGGCGAAGCTCTCGGCGGGGCGGGCACAGGTAACCTCCCAGATCACACGAGAATCAGCTGATCTCAGTTACGGCGTTTTGCACTGGGGTGACCAGAACATGAACTGCGGTGTGGGAGATTACCAGGGGGAAGAAACTTACCAGGCCATGGTACAGGGGGCTTCTGAACTGTTTGATAGTGGGGATTTCTCAGCGGCACTTCGGTTTATGGACAAGCACTTCGGCCCTTCCACCTACTCATTGAAGTCGCTCTTCCACGATGAGCAGCGTAAAATTTTGGATATGATCTTGGAATCGACCCTGCAAGAAGCGGAGGCCGCCTACCGACAGGTCTATGACTACAACGCCCCGATGATGCGGTTTTTCAAGGAGCTGGGTATGCCTGCACCCAAGGCCTTATACGCGGCGGCGGAGATAGTACTGAATGTCGGTCTGCGCCGCGCCTTTGAAGATGAAGACCTCGATCCCGACTCCATAGAGGAACTCCTGGAGGAAGCCAGGGTGGAAGGAATCACCTTAGACTCGAATATCCTCGAGTATGCGTATAGGAAGAACCTCGAACACATGGCCGAACTCTTCCTCAACAACCCCTCGGATCTCGTCCTGCTCAAAAAGGTGGAGACCGCCGTAAATCTGGTAAGCGCCCTCCCCTTTCAGGTAAACCTCTGGAAGATCCAGAACTCCTTTTATGAAATTGCGCAAGGCGTCTATAGCGAATTGAAGGGGAAGGCCGGTCAAGGTGATGAAAAAGCGCGAGAATGGCTCGAACACTTCAAGAAACTCGGGGAAAAACTCTACGTCCGCATTGAGTAGGCGAAAACATCATGAATAAACGCGCAAGCGGGATTCTCCTGCATATCACTTCCCTCCCCTCCCCTTACGGTATCGGGGACATGGGACCGGAGGCGTACCGCTTTGCCGACTTTCTCGCAAAGGCAAAACAGGACTTTTGGCAGATCCTCCCGTTAAATCCTACGGAGCGCATCTATGGCAACGCCCCCTACTATAGCATTGCCGCCTTTGCAAGCAATCCCCTCCTCATCAGCCCAGAGCTCCTGATTCAGGACAATCTCCTCACTACGGCAGATTGCGAACCTGTGCCCAATGGACCGCAGGGACGGGTCGATTACGAAATCGTCGTCCCCTATAAAGAACGCCTCTTCACCATTGCCTATAAGCATTTTGCCAAGACCAAAGATCGTGACGAATACGAACGATTCTGCTCCCAAAACGCCTCCTGGCTCGAGGACTTCGCCCTCTTTGTCGCACTCAAGGGACACTTTCAGGGACATGCGTGGAGTGAATGGCCCCCTGAAGTACGCAACAGGCAACCTGAGGCCTTACAATCCATGAAAGAAGACCTCCACGAGGGCATCGAGCAAGAGAAGTTCCTGCAATACCTCTTCTTTCGCCAGTGGTTCGCGCTCAAAGGCTACTGCGATGAGAAGGGCGTCCAGATCATCGGTGATATACCCATCTACGTGGATTACGACAGCGTGGATGTCTGGACCCATCCTGAGATATTTAAGCTGGACGCCGATGGACAGCCCGAGGCTGTTGCAGGGGTGCCCCCGGATTATTTCAGCGCAACCGGTCAGCTCTGGGGCAACCCTGTGTACCGATGGGATGTGCTGAAGGAAAGAAAGTTCGACTGGTGGATCCAGAGGATGGGGCACACATTGAACCTCTTTGACGTGGTGCGGATCGATCACTTTCGCGGCCTGGTCGCCTACTGGGAGGTCCCGGCAGGTGAGGAAACAGCCATCAACGGCCAGTGGGTTGAGGCGCCTGTCTATGATTTTTTTGACGCCTTACGCGCGCAATTTCCCTCCCTTCCCGTCATTGCCGAGGACCTCGGCGTCATCACGCCGGACGTCAGGGAGGTCATGCAGCACTTCGGGCTCCCCGGCATGAAGGTCCTCCTCTTCGCCTTTGGTGAGGACAACCCCAAGCATCCCTATTTGCCGCATAACTATGAAAAAAATGCGGTAGTCTATACCGGCACCCACGACAACAATACGGTCAGGGGGTGGTTTGAAAAGGAGGCAAAGCCGGCAGACAAAAAGCGGTTGGTCCGCTATCTTGGACACAAAACATCGGCCCAGGCAATCCCCTGGGAGCTCATCCGCCTCGCCATGGAATCGAAGGCGAACCTCGCCCTCATCCCCATGCAGGACATCCTCGGCCTCGGAGAAGAGGCCCGAATGAACCTCCCAGCCACTGGTGAGGGCAACTGGGAGTGGCAGCTTGCGTCGGGGCAACTCACACCCGAAGTTACTGAAAAACTACGAGCAATGACAGAGAAATATGGAAGGAGCTAACTAGATGATTGGTAAAGATAAGACTCTGCTTAAATTAAGCAAACCCCATAAATAACCGAAAAATTATCTATTGCAACTATTCCAAGAATTCTTCAGGAGAAATGCCCGCCACTTTTAAGATTGCCTTGAGGGTTCCTTCTGGAATATCACCTGGATGGTTCGGGATGGTGGTCCGTTTCCTTGTCTCAGGATTCCACCAAATTTCATGGCTCCCTTTTGCATATCTATCGAATTCGAAGCCCAGGGCCTTGAGCCGACTTATTACCTCTCTGTACTTGAACCCGGCTAATCTACCCATCAGAAGCCGACTGCTACATCTATCTCAATCCGCTTGGCAACCTTGCGAAGTCGAGGGGGCAAGGGATCGCCGCGTTCGATAAGCGAGTCAATAAGTTTGCGAGCGACATCTTGAGCGATTTCAATAGTTTCCGCAACGGTTCGGCCCTGAGCTACTAGTCCGGGAATATCTTCTGAGGTAGCTAAATACTGTCCTTCTGGCAACGATTCGATATTGAGATGAATGGTATACTCATTTGTCATACGCATCCTCCAGATAAAGCATACATCAAATAGAGAGCATTGACAACCACAGAATGGCATACCTTAAAACCTCTTGACAAATGTAAGTCACTTGTCATACAATTGTCATGTGATCATTTTTGATGCCTCGACGCTCATTTTGCTTGCAAAGATTGAGATACTGGAAACATTCGCTTTGAATTTCCCAGAGGGAGTCGTAATCCCTTTAGGCGCCAAAGAAGAAGCCTGTCGTAAAGAGGCGGAAGAGACCCCTCTTATCGAAAACTTATTAAACAGGAATACAATACGTGTCCTAAAAGTTAAGGACAGTAAAATAGTAAAGAAACTGATGAATGATTTTCATATAAATGGGGGAGAAGCGGAGGCCGTATCCCTTGCATTGCAGGAAAAGGCCCCCATAGTCGCCACCGATGACAGAAATGCGATAAGGGCGTGCAAGATGCTGAAGATAGATTTTACAACGGCTATTGCCATTTTAATAAGGACATTCGAAAAAAACCTAATTGATAAAGAAGAGGCCATTATTAAGTTACAAAAACTTGAGGTAATTGCCAGGTATAGCCGGGCAATCATGGAAGATGCGCGAGAGCGTATTGAAGGAGGTGCATGATATGGGGAAAAAGACCTTAAGCATCCGCATAGATGATGAGGATTATCGTTTTTTATCGGTCCTCGCTCAAGAAGAAAAAGAAGACGTCTCAAAGAAAGTGAGAGAATTGGTTGATCTTGGGAGGGTAATGTTCGCCATCGAAAAATATAAAAGATCAGAGGCTTCCATAGAGAAGGCGGCAAAAATAGCCGGGGTCTCTATTGCAAAGATGATGAATATATTTAAAGAGCACGGCGTAGAGGCAAATCTTGAATATGAAGATTACCTCAAGGGACTCAAATCTCTCCAGAAGATCTGGTAGGGAAAGAAATCGGATTAGTACTGCTACCGCTAACTGGGAGTAGCAACTTATCCCAGGGCAGCTGACCCCCACACTGGCTGAACAACTGCGGACAATGACAGAGACATATGGGAGGGATTAACTATTAGGGAAGGACAAACTATCTATATCTACCAGAGTCGAAGCTTGCCCCCCAATCTTCTCATGCTAAATTATAAGAGAGAGGAGGAAAAAATGTTAAAAAAAATTATCATATTAACAGCTTTTCTTTTGTTATGGCCAGTATTAGCCATGGGTAAACAAATGGATAAAAGCTATAATGATATTATCAATCAATTCAAAGTAGTAGAAGAGCTATCGTTACAAGGTAGAAGTGAATTATTTTTAAAAGAATTCAATAAATTCTTAAAGATGCCATCAAAGAATGCTGAGAAAGTTATTAGAGATAAGATATTAAATTCACTTGATGATCAAGGTCAGCTCGGAGAAGCGATATTTCTTGCGGGTTTATTAGAATTGAAAGGTTTAAGACAAATAATCGTACGGATACAGGAAAGGATTCATCCAACAAATTTATTAACAAATTTAAATATTTATTTTTATTTCTATAAAATAGGATATAAAAAAGAATCGCAGTTTAAATCGCTTACCTATTTTTCTGACGTATTTAGAAAATCACAATTTGCACCATATCCCATAGCAGTGGGTGGTTATCACGCTTTTTACTTAATGGGTTGGATTTTTGACCAAGAAATTTTAAACTATCTCCAGAGTTATAACACTGAAAAATTTGACGGTGGTTTAGCTGAAACATTTTATTATTCACTAGAAAGAGTTAAATTAGTTTTGAAGACGAATAAATTGGGGCGTCCATAATCAAAGGATCAAATCAAAGCCAAGTGGTCTTTGATTGACTTATGGTGAAGGGAATATTAAAAATGAGGCATCACCCTTTTTGTGCGAGCGTTGTATCACCCCCTCTTTTTTAATCGCTGATAGAGCCTGAGATATTCCCCTGCCGATCGCGTCCACGAAAAGTCCTGGGCCATGGCTTGCTGGATCAACTGCCCCCAGAGTTCCTTGTCCGCAAAACACTCTAATGCCTTCTCGGTGGCTTTCCAGAAGGCGTCGGGATCGTAGGCCGTGAACAAAAATCCCGTCCCCTTCCCTTTTTTAATATCCACCTCCACCACCGTATCTGCTAAACCACCCGTCTTGCGCACTACAGGGAGGGTCCCGTACTTGAGGCTGTACATTTGGTTCAGGCCGCAGGGCTCGTACAAGGAGGGCATGAGGAAGATGTCGCACCCCGCCTCTATTTGGTGAGCCAAGGCCTCATCAAAGGCAACGGTCATGGACATCTGTTTCGGGTATTTTTTGGCCAATTGGACCAGGAGGCGCTCATACTTCTCTTCCCCCGACCCCAAGATCACCAGACCGGCCCCTTCTGCCATCAACCTCTCCACCACCTGTGCGAGGATATCCACCCCCTTTTGCCTTGCCAGACGCGAGATCGCACCCAACAGGGGCCGTTCCATCAGATGAGGGGAAAGCCCGCATCTTTTCAAAAGGTCCTTTTTGCAGGCCTTCTTCCCCCGCAGGTCATCGGGGGTGTAAAGGGCGGGCAGATGGGGGTCATCTGCAGGATTCCACTGCGCATAATCCACCCCGTTGAGAATACCGATCAGCTTTGCGGTCTGGTCCTTGAGCACCCCCTCCAGGCCATAACCGAATTCTGGGGTCTGGATCTCCTTGGCGTACGTAGGGCTTACCGTGGTCACCTGATCGGCAAAGACGATCCCGCCCTTCAGAAAATTGACCTTACCCCAGAACTCCAGCCATTCAATAGAAAAAAGATGTGCAGGAAGCCCCAGGAGGGGGAAAATATCGGGAGGGAAAATCCCTTGATACCCGAGGTTGTGTATGGTGAGGATGGACTTGGTCCTTGCAAAAAGCGGATGCCCTGAGAACCTCGTCTTTAAATAGATCGGTATCAGGGCGGTCTGCCAGTCGTGGCAGTGGATGATATCCCATTGTTGTTTCAGGGCCTCGCTCAGGACAAAGACGGCACGGGAGAAGAAGGCAAAGCGCTGGGCATTGTCCTCGTAGTCCCCTTTGGGTGTCCCGTACAGATAGGCACGGTCAAAGAACTCATCACACTGCACGAAGAAGACGGGGATCTCGTCTGTCAGCCGCCCTTGCAGGATATTAGCCTTGATCTCTGCAGCGCCGAGCCTGACAGGAAGATCCGCGATCACCTTCTCCAGATTCCACTTTCCTTCCTTGACAACGCGATAATAGGGCAGGACAAGAGTCGGCTGCACCCCTAACGGAACCAACGCCTTGGGGAGGGCCTCACACACATCTGCCAGCCCGCCGGTCTTGGCAAAGGGCGCGATCTCAGAGGAGGCAAAGAGGACCTTTAATTGCTTTCGCTGAGCACCCATTCACGTACCTGACAAAACCTCCGGGTTGACCAGATTCGGTGGCCTCTCACCCCTCAAACCGGCCACTATATTCTCAGCGGCCATTAGAGACATCTTGGTCCTGGTCTCGACAGTGCCGCTCCCCAGATGGGGTAAGAACACCACATTGTCTAATGCCATCAATCCGGGTGCAAGCTTCGGCTCCTCCTCATAGACATCGAGGCCTGCACCAGCGATGCGGCCCTCCTTCAGGGCCTGTACCAACGCCCGCTCATCAACCACCGGACCCCGGGAGGTGTTGATCAGGTAGGCGGTGGGTTTCATGAGCCGCAGTTCGTCTCGCCCGATCAGGTGCTTCGTCTCCGGCAGCAGGGGGACATGGAGGGAGATAAAGTCGGATTCCTGCAACAGGGTCTTAGTGTCTACACGCTGTGCCCCTACGGTATCCTCTAAGGTCTGATTTTTGTTCGGGTCGGTATAGAGCACCCGCATCTGAAAACCCTTCGACTTGAGGGCCATGGCCGTCCCGATCCTCCCTGCGCCGATCACCCCCAAGGTCTTTCCGGTGATATCGTGCCCCACAAAGAGCAGGGGGCCCCACCCTCGAAATTTCCCCTCCCGCACATAGCGATCCGCAACCACGATCTTGCGGGCCGCGGCGAACAGCAGCGCCCACGCCAGATCGGCGGTGGCATCGGTCAAGACACCGGGGGTATTGGTCACCATGATCCCGTGCCGCTTCGCTGCCTCCAGGTCGATGTTGTCGTAGCCCACCGCATAGTTGGCGAAGATCTTCACCCCCCTAGCCGCGGCAAAGACCTCGTCATCGATCCGATCCGATAACAAACACAGCACCCCATTCGTGCCCTTGATGTGCTGCAAGAGCTCATCGTGTGTCAGGGACCTGTCATCGGGGTTGACCTCCACCGCCTCACAGTGCTGCTGGAGGAGTTCGATACCGGCTTTGGGGATCTCTCTCGTCACATACACCTTCCAACCCATGGCAATTCCCCCTTCTGTTCAATTAGTATCGTGCCAATCTACCACAATTATCGCCGGGCCTCTACCTCATTGCCTCGTTTTTTTACTCTCATGCGCATGATAATCCAGGCGTAGATGACGCCATTGAGCACCAGGAGAAAGATACCGGACTCCAGGAAAAAGCGGGGGTTGGCATCAGGATAGATCAAGGGAACGATGTAGTGATGTATAAACCCGCCCCTGTACGCCTCTTCCCCCGCCCTTAGCAGCAGCTGCTGCTCCAGGGGGGTCAGGGGACAGGGGGCGTTAAGAAATTCAATGGCCAAACCCCAGATGACGGCAGGGATGTGCAAGAAGGCTACCCAGCTCCATTTCAGCACCACCAGCCCCCCGGCAATCACGAAGACAATGAAGGAAAAGTGCAGTACAAGAACCAAATCCGCCAGCAGACGATACATCATTTCTTCTTTATTCCCCTGAAACCTATTTTACACCTTTATCAAGTATATCTTCTTTATATCAACACGTGAACCCTTTCAGGTGGAAGCCAAAGATGTTATACTGTAAAGATAATAAAAAAAACCATGATCACCTATCCTAAACAATACGATGTCATCGTCGTGGGAGGAGGGCATGCGGGCTGCGAGGCGGCCCTGGCCGCTGCCCGGCTCAACTGTCAAACCCTCCTGCTCACCATCAACATCGACACCATCGGCCTCATGTCGTGCAACCCCGCCATCGGGGGGCTGGCAAAGGGCCAACTAGTCAGGGAGATAGACGCCTTGGGCGGCGAGATGGCCAAGAACACCGATGCCACGGCCATCCAGTTCCGGAGGCTCAACACAAAAAAGGGTCCTGCGGTCCAGTCCTCCAGGGCCCAGTCCGACCGCCAGGCCTATCGGCTGCGCCTAAAGCAGATCCTCGAAGACCAGTCAAACCTGGAGATAAAACAGGCCCTGGTGGATCGGATCCTGGTGAAAGACGGAAGGGTCGAGGGTGTCGAGACGAGCATCCATGAGGCGTTCACTGGCAAAACAGTGATCATTGCACCGGGGACCTTTCTCAACGGCCTGATCCATATCGGTCTCACCCACTTTCCGGCCGGCAGGATGGGTGAGCTGCCATCAACAAAGCTCACGGAGAGTCTCAAGGAGATCGGCTTCGAGATGGGGAGGCTCAAGACCGGCACCACCCCCCGGCTGGACGGCAAGACCATCGATTTCTCCCGCCTCGGAAAACAGGAGAGTGACGACCCCCCGCGCCCCTTCTCCTTCTCCGCCGGGGAGCTCCCCAAGGAACTCCTCCCCTGCTACATCACCTATACCAATCCCAAGACCCACGAGATCATCCGCAGCGGGCTCGATCGTTCTCCCCTCTTTACCGGCGTCATCGAGGGGATCGGGGCCAGGTACTGCCCCTCGGTAGAGGACAAGGTGGTTAAGTTCCCTGACAAGGAGAGACACCAGGTATTTCTCGAACCTGAAGGGCTGCGCACCCACGAGTACTACCCCAACGGCCTGGCCACCAGCCTTCCCCTCGATATCCAGCTCAAGATGCTGCGCACTATTGAAGGCCTAGAGCATGTCGAGATCATGCGGCCGGGCTACGGAATTGAGTACGACTATGTGGACCCCCTCCAGCTCAAGCCTACGCTGGAGACCAAGCTGGTGGAGGGGCTCTATCACGTAGGGCAGATCAACGGGACCTCCGGGTACGAGGAAGCGGCAGGCCAGGGGATCGTCGCAGGGATCAACGCCGCCCTGAAGGTCAAGAAAGAGGAACCCTTTACCCTCGACCGCTCCGAGGCGTACATCGGGGTCCTCATCGACGACTTGGTCACCAAGGGGACCCAGGAGCCCTATCGCATGTTCACCTCCCGGGCCGAATATCGGCTCATCCTGCGGGAGGACAACGCCGACCTGCGCCTCATGGAAAAAGGCTATCGCCTTGGGTTAGTGGATGATGAGATCCACGACCGGTTCAGGGAAAAAAAGGAGATCATCGCCCGTGAGCTTGCACGGCTTCAGCAAATTAAGATCAGGCCGACCGCAGGGGTCAATGACAAGTTGAAGGCGCTGGGGAGCAACCCCCTTAAGAACGTTACCTCGCTGGAGGAGCTGTTGCGAAGGCCCGAACTCGCGTACCATGACTTGAAGGCCTTCGATCCCTCCCATGACTCCCTCTCACCGGAGGTCGTCGAGCAGGTGGAACTGGAGGTCAAATACGCGGGCTATATCCAAAAACAGGAGGAACTGATCGAGCGGTTCCGGCGCATGGAGCAGGTGCGGATACCGGAGGATATACAGTACGACAACATCACCGGCCTCACACGGGAAGTCAAGGAGAAACTCGCGAGGATCAAGCCCATGACCCTGGGACAGGCCACGAGGATATCGGGGGTCACCCCTGCCGCCATCTCCATCCTGATGGTCCAACTCAAGAGGATAGGGGCTATATAGGGGATGGGGCCCAAGGATTCTCACTACCAAAAGCTCAAAGAAGAGAGCCAGAGATGGGGAGGGGATCTCTTCGGCGTCGCTGATCTCTCCCACATAAATCTAGAGACCTATGACCTGGCAGAAGGACTCCTGCAGGCCCTCCCCTTCGGCATCTCCATCGGGGTACGGCTTGCGGATGCGGTCATGGATAGTATTGATGATCACCCCACCCCCCTCTACTTGCACCATTACCGTCAGGCCAATTACACCTTGGACCGGATCGCCTTTCACGTGGCCGCCCTGATCCAGCACCTGGGGGGAAAGGCCCTTCCCATAGCCGCCTCTCAGATCGTGGACTGGGAACATCAGAGGGGGCATCTTTCGCATAAAAGAGTGGCGCAGGCAGCGGGGCTAGGATGGCTCGGCAGAAACAACCTGCTCGTCAACCCGGCGTACGGGGCGAGGATCAGGCTGGTCTCCACCCTCACCGATCTCCCTTTGCAGACGGACACGTCGCTCGAGGACTCCTGCGGCACCTGCCGCCAGTGCATTGCCGTCTGCCCTGCCGGGGCTATTAAGGAGGACGTCGGGAAGTTTGACCACCTGAGTTGCTTCGAGAAACTCAAGGAGTTTCGTAACCAGTATAATATCGGACAATATATTTGCGGGGTGTGTGTCAAGGCATGTAACCCGAAGGGATAAAAACTTCACAGTAGGTGAAAGTAAGGAGGGAATTTCGATGACTATTACCAAAGATGATGTCATGGTCCCCTGTGACGTCCCACAGGAGATGCGGGAGCAGTATATCAACAACTACCTCGCCGCGACGCGAGAAAGCGGTAGGTTGATGCTCTTTGCGGGCGACCAAAAGGTGGAACACCTCAATGACGACTTTTACGGTGAAGGGATCCACCCGGATGACGATGACCCGGAACACCTCTTCAGGATCGCCAGCGGCGGGAAGATCGGCATCTTTGCGAGCCAGCTTGGTCTGATTGCCCGCTACGGGATGGATTATCCCGAGGTTCGTTATCTCGTCAAGTTGAACTCCAAAACGCACCTTATCAAGACCAGCCAGCAGGACCCCCTGAGTCAACAGTGGTTCGATGTCGAACAGGTGGCGGCTTTTCAAAAAAGCAGCTTGCTGAATATCGTGGGGGTGGGCTACACGATCTATCTGGGGAGCGAGCATGAAGCAATTATGTTACGGCAGGCGGCGCAGATCGTCTATCAGGCCCATCAGCATGGATTGATCACCGTCTTATGGATCTATCCCCGCGGTAAGGCGGTAAAGGACGAAAAAGACCCGCACCTTATTGCCGGCGCCACCGGCGTAGCCGCATCGCTCGGGGTTGATTTCGTGAAGGTAAACTACCCCAAAAAAGAAGGCCTTGCATCGAAGGAGATCTTTAAAGAGGCCGTCAGGGCTGCCGGGCGGACCAAGGTGGTCTGTGCCGGGGGTTCGAGCGTCGATGTGAAACAGTTTCTCCAGACGTTGCACGATCAGATCTACGTGAGCGGGGCTGCCGGAAATGCCACGGGACGAAACATCCATCAGAAGTCCCTCGACGAGGCAATCAGGATGTGTAATGCAATATATGCAATAACTATTGAAGGGGCAAACCTGGAACAAGCCCTGAAGCACTATAACGTCCATTAAGATCAAGGGAGGAAAACGATGAGCATCAAGATAGGTATCTTGACTGGTGGCGGTGACTGCCCCGGCCTGAATTCAGCCATCAAATGGGTGGTAAAGACGGCCCTGGACAGCAGGCTCAGCAAGGAAAGACAGGATACCTTTGAAGTGGTTGGAATCCGCGAAGGGTGGAGGGGAATCGCGGCGATCGACGCCCGATCACACGACGATGTCAGCCACTCTATTGTCCCGCTCGATGAGGAAAGCGTCCGGACCTGGGACCGTTACGGAGGCACCAATCTGGGGACATCCCGATTCAACCCCTTTAACCCCAAAGATGACCGCAGTGCGCAACTGATCGACAACCTGAAGCTTCTCAACATCGACTGTCTCGTCGCCATCGGTGGTGAGGATACGCTGGGGGTGGCGCATCAGCTTTCCACCATGGGTATTAAGGTCGTCGGCATCCCCAAGACGATCGACAAGGATCTGGAAGGAACGGACTACACCCTGGGTTTTGAATCGGCTGTGCAGGTGATCACCGAGGAGATCGATCGTCTGAGGACGACGGCCGGATCACACAGGAGGATCTTTGTGGTAGAGACCATGGGACGTCACTCCGGATGGCTGGCCCTGGAGGGAGGGGAATCCAGCGGGGCCTACATCATCCTCATCCCTGAATACGCCTTCGAGATCGACCGCATCAATGAGCTTCTGCTTGAGGCGCACGCGCGAGGGGCGCGCTACGATATCGTGGTGGTATCCGAAGGGGCAAAACTGAAGGGGGGCAAAGAATTTGTCAGAAAAGAGGGAAAGGACAGCTTCGGGCACGTCTTACTGGGCGGTGTGGGAGAGTCCCTGGCTAACGAGATAGAGCGTGGAACCGGCCTGGAAACAAGAGCCATAAGCCTGAGCCACCTCCAACGGGGTGGAACACCCTGTGCGTATGATCGCCGTATGGGGCGCTACTTTGGGATCGCGTCGGTCGATCTCATCGTCAAAGGGGAATTCGGCAGGATGGTAAGCTACCGGAATGGCGAGATAACAACGGTCCCTCTCAAAAAAGTGATCGGGAAAATTCATACCGTCGACGTCAGCACATACTACGACACTGAACGATATAACGGAAGACGAACGCTCTTGCGTTGATATCGTGTTGCTTCCTCCTGAGAATCATAGAGGACGTCGATATAATGGAAATATCTTGTGCTGTACATAATCCCGATGCTCGAAATCTAACGTGTTGGGAAAGCCGCCTACGGCTTCTTTTCTTTTTTAAAGGCCCCTGCCGATGACGAAGATCCACTCGCGACTCCGCCGGTGAGGACGAAACGGGTTGCCTCTTCCAGAGAAATGTCCAGGGGTTGAACAGCGGAGCGGGGCACGATAACGGTATAGCCGCCGAGCTGGTAGCTCATGGGCAGATAGACCGCTATCTTACCTTCTCCCCCCATCGCTGCAGGAAAGTCGGTGAGGTCTTCGCGGGTGACAAAGCCGATCAATGTTATAGTCGGTTCGCCGAGCGTAATGGTTACCACCTGACTCAACGCCGGATCGTGACCCCGCACGACAAAACCCATGAGGTCGTGGACGGACCCGTATATCGTTTTGATAAGCGGTATCTTAAAAACAATCCGCTCTCCCCAGGCAACCAGCGTCCGTACCAGCCACGCCTGCGTCAAGAGCCCGATGAGGAAAAGCAGGATGATACCGGCCGCGATCCCCATGCCGGGCCAATACCAGCCTTCGGGAAGGACCAATCTGAGTAATCTGCTGAGTAGTATCTCCGCCGAGGTAATTACCCAATAGAGTACATAGACGGTGATGACCAATGGCAGAATGGTTGCCAGCCCGGCAAGTAATTTTCTGCTAATCTTTTTCATATGATGATGCCCCGAAATCCTTGTGATGGTATCGGTTTCTTTTATCGTCAGGCGGAAAACCCCTCCTCCTGTCCTACGTTACTCCCCCCAGATAAAGGACGTCACATTCGCGTAACGGCACCAGCAAACATTATTTAAGGGTATCACTTATTGCCGCGCTCATGGAAGAGGGAAAGGCGACGATGAGGGAAAGCACGTAGATGGCGACGACCCTCTTAATGTATTCAAGGACGTAGCTCTTCAATTGAAATCGGTAGAAGTTGAAGTAGACGAACAGCGCGATGCAAACACAAGAGACAATGGCCAGGGCAAGGATATTGCTGAAGGGGAGCCGCTCCCCCAGGTTCCATGTCTCTTCGGTAAAACCCACGGGGATGGCGAGGATGGAGGCTCCCACAATAATCTGCATGATGTCCCGAGGCTTGAGTTCCACCATGAGCGGGGTGGTGACATAGCTTACCACCTTTCCCGTGCTATCCAGAACCGGTGATAGCCTGTGGAGATACCCGCCGATCCTCTTGATCGACTGTTTGCCTTTAGGATCCTTTTTCATGGATATTGTTCACCAACTCCTTGTTTTCCTTTTCCATGTGGATCGTTGTGATAGGGAACGGGATGACAATGCCTTCCTTATTATATCGTTCGTGAAGCCTCTTGATGAGCTCGTGTTTAATGAGATATTGGCCTACATACTCCGTGGTACGAAGAATAACGGTGAAGTTGATGCTGGAGTCGTCAAAGGTATGGTAGCGTATAAAAGGCTCAAAATCTGGAACGCCCCCTTCAACTTCTCGCATAATCTCTTTGCCTACTTCAATGGTTACTTCCTCAACTTTTTTGAGATCGCTCTTGTAGCTTACCCCCACCTGTACCAGGACAGCCATCTCCTGTTCGGGCTGATAATAGTTTGTGACAATGGCAGAGGCCAGCTTTGAATTGGGGACAATGATCATATTGTTCGCGAGTGCCCTGATAATGGTATTCCGCCAGGCTATATCGGCTACGTAGCCTTCCTCGCCTGAATCGATTTTGACATAGTCTCCCGGGCGCAGCTGTTTTGCAGCGATGATTTGAAGCCCGGAAAACAGGTTGGCGAGCGTCGGTTGCAAGGCCAAAGCGGCTGCGAGACCGCCCACCCCTAAAGCGGTCAGTATGGGCGTGATAGAAATGCCCAGGGACTGCAAAATCATCATAATACCGACGAGGAAGACTATTAGTTTCGTCAGGTTTCGGAATATGGACGTCGAGGGGAGAGGAACATCTTCTCTTTGGACATAGACACTGACAAAGCCGGCGGTCATCTTTCCCAAGGCAATTGTCCCTGCAAGGATAACGATGATCAGAAGGACCTTCTTGAGGTGGTGCAACAGGATTGGGCTTATCGAAATGTTAAGGAGCGCTCCATAGATGCCGGCGATGAGAAGCCACATAATAACCATGCCGCGCAGGGAGTCGACAATAATCAGGTTGCCCTTCCATTTGGTCCTTTTGGCGAGGTGTTTAAGTTTGACGCGGATGATCTTTTCGAAGACGAACCCAGCCAGCAATCCACCTACGATATAGATGGCAGGTACAATCCAATACATCAGGCTGTGAGACTCATTCATCCTTCAAACCTCCTCCGTGTGTTGTCTGGGATGGAATAGTACCTTATTTTGTTTGCAATTTGCAAGAATATAGGTCGCTTGTTCGTAACGGAAAATATGTATCTTACCCCTTGCCTGCCCTTTTACTCGCGCTCTTCCGTCCTATGATTGCCGCCCGTCACCTTGGCGACAAGGTAACCGAGGATAAAACCGATCACCATGGTCAAAGGAACCAGGATGATCTGCGACATGCCTACTTTCCAAAACAGCAATCGCAAAGTGACAACCTGGGTGTTTTGAATCAGTATTATCGCAAAGAGCGCAACGAGAACTAATATGACGATCGTCTTCGGCTTCATGGCACATCCCTCCTTGTATCAATTTTTAGATGAGTCCTGTGAGATTATCCAGTTTCCCATAGCAAATCAGGCGATCACCAACTCGGATCGTGGTTTGGGCGTTGGGAACGTGGATAATCTCCTTATCCCTCTCAATGGAGAGAACGATCAAGTCTCTCTCCGTAAAGCCGGATTCACTCAGCATAGACCCCGCCACTTTTGATTTCTTCGCGACGATTATTTGAGCGATACCGTATCCATCGGCTTGCTGTAACAGCTCCTCTATATACACCTTTTCGAAGTGCAGCTTTTCTTTGAGCAGTTCTCGGATCTTGTTGGTCAACTTTTGTGCGAACTCCCGCTGAGAGGCGATTCGGTACAAGACAATGATCGAGACTATGATAATCACGAGATTGAGGGAAGGCCGAAAGACACCTGTTTCCTTCAAAGAGAGAACGAGGGTGGCGATGACCGATACAATACCGGCATTCCCCAGGATCATCAGATAGGTAACGATCTTCCTCCTGCGGGGGTGACTGACCACCGATTCGGCCTCCCGGGTGGTAAACCCGGTCCCGGAAAAGGCCGAGAGGGCTTGAAAGCGGGCCCTCGATCGCTCCATGCCCGTCATCTCTAAGGCGATCGCCCCAATGCGGACGATCAAATAGGAGATGCTAATAAAAACAATCAAAAGAAGGACGCTCATGTAAGCCCCCCTAAGCGACTGTATACTTTGTCATTATATTTCGGAAAGACAAACCCCTTCCGTATGTTCCTATACTGATCTTTATACCAGATTTAAGGATATTTTTCAATTTTCTCTTGTTGAGATTATAGAATTTTAAACCGTATTCTAGAATCGCAGTTCTTATTTCTGGACCAATAATTTCGCGGGATTGTAGCGTATAATGATCATCGCGATCTTAGTGAAAATACAGCATTAATCACCTGGTGCGTCATAGACAAAAATGTTAGAATCTATCTGATAAAAACCTTTAAGGAGATCACAGAAATGGATGTACACGTTGTATTCATAATTATTGTACTACTCTTGGTTTTTTCGGCGTTTTTCTCTGGGTCGGAAACGGCCCTCATGGCCATCAGCAAATTGCGTCTGGAGCACCTGGCTGAGACCATGCCGGTGCGAGCCAAGCTCGTAAAGGGTGTATTGAAAAGACCTGAACGGCTCATCGGGACCATCTTACTGGGCAATAATCTCGTCAATGTTTCCATGTCGGCCCTCGCGACAGCGCTGGCGATCTCCCTGTGGGGAGAAAGAGGGATTCTCTATGTTACCGTTGTATTAACCCTTACCATTCTAATCTTTGCCGAGATCACTCCGAAAGTCTATGCCAAATATTTTAACGAGAGGGTGTCGTTTCTCACAGCCCCTGTGCTCAAGGTAATCATGATCCTCTTTAATCCTCTCATTGTGGTGATCACCTACATAACTAATAAGATCTTGTACCTCATAGGCGTCGATGTGACCAAAATAAAAAGTCCCCTCTTCACTGAGGCTGAAGTCCTGACGTGTATTAGAATGGCGTCTGATGAAGGAGCCATTAGCTCCGAGGAACAGAGGATGCTTGCACGGATCTTCACCTTGAACGACAAGACCGTCGGGGAAGTCATGGTGCCCAGAGAACAGATAACTGTCCTTCCAATAAATACACCAAAGGACGAGATTGTGAAGGCTATTTTAAGAACCGGCCACACGCGGTTTCCCGTCAACAAAGGGAAAGACTCAGATATTGTGGGTTTTATACACAGCAAGGATTTCTTTAAGCTGATTGGCGCCAAAAAGCCCTTGTCCATCAGAAAGATCATGAGACCCCCCTATTTTATTCCTGCCGATAAGAAGATCGATGCCCAACTCCTCAGCTTTAAAGCCAAACGACTTCATCAGGCGATTGTCTTGGACAGTGGAGGCAAGGTCGTTGGTTTGGTTACGCTGGAGGATATCTTAGAGGAGTTGGTAGGGAGTATCAGGGATGAACATGATTTTAGCTAGAACCTCGTTACATTTCAACGGCCTTTTTCTAACAGACTTTATCTTCTCAAAAGCGTGATGAGCTTATCGCAGTTACGCCTGTCATCTACCCGAGGGTGCAGGCACAGGTATGCTTTTTCTATAGCCATTTCTTTCTTTTGAAGTAACCCAGCATTGAAACTACGATGGCACCTATGAGAGCCAGAACCGCAAAATAGCCCCAACGCCACTCAAGTTCCGGCATATATTTAAAATTCATCCCATAGATTCCAGCAATAAAGGTGAGCGGTATAAATATGGTGGCGATGATGGTTAAGACCTTCATCACTGAGTTCATCCTATTGCTGATACTGGAAAGATAAATATCAAGCATCCCGGAGATCATATCTCGGAATGTCTCGATAGTATCGATCACCTGAATAGTATGATCGTAGACATCTCTGAGATATATACCTGTCGATTCAAGAATCAGTGGAGATTCTCCCCTTTCCAGGACGCTGACGACCTCCCTCAAAGGCCAGACTGACTTGCGCAGAAATATCATCTCACGTTTTAAGCTGTGAATAACCTGTAAGGTTTCTGAGGTAGGATTCGTGATCAACTCTTCTTCTAAACCTTCTATCTTTTCTCCAAGTTTTTCCAAAATGATAAAATAGTTATCCACGATGGCATCTATTAAAGCGTACGCAAGGTAATCCGCCCCCATTTTTCTAACACGACCTTTTTTGTTTCTCATGCGTTCCCTGATGGGATCAAAGACATCGCTCGGGCTCTCCTGGAATGAAATAACGAAGTTTGAGCCCAGAATCAAGCTGCCCTGCTCTGCCTCTACTTCATTTTCTTTCTTATTCCAGTGAAGCATTTTTAAGACGATAAAGATGTAATCCCCGAAGTCCTCCAGTTTCGGACGTTGTTCCGTTTGCATAATGTCTTCCAATAAGAGTGGATGGAGGGCAAAGGATTTTCCGAGCTTCTCTATAATATCCACTTGGTGGATACCATCTATGTTTATCCAGGTGACGGTGTGTTTATCTTTAAAGGGGAGACATTCTTCAATCGTTTTTACTTCTTTTTCTTGAAACTGTGCTTCATCATAGTCAATAAGGGTAATTTTTGCCTGTGCAATCTTCTTCTCACCAATATGAACGAGTGTCCCGGGGGGAAGACCAGCCTTGTTTGATCTTCTTTTTACAAATCTGAGCATTGCAATTAATCTAGTTCAAAATAATGAAGATTGATAGTCTATTATAATAATTGCTGTCTGAAAATTCAATAATTGCATCCAAAAGTTGCACCGACGGATGATAGTAGTAAACTTCGCCCTCCCTATCCTTATTTACACCCCTCCTTTGTTTTAACCCTTTCTCCCCTGCAATAAATAATATTTTGGTAAAGTACCATGTTAGCCAGCAGCAGCATAGAAATGGTGGCATGAAAAACAACAAATGTCCAAAGTGTAATTATGACAAGCAGTGGAAGGTACGAAGGGGAAAACTCAAGTGTGCTCAGTGTCGATATGAATGGGTTCCCAGCACGTTGCCGTTGAGACCTTCTCGTGTTCAGTGGCGAATGGTATTGAGGTATTTCATGTTGGGACTGAGCAGTAATAAGATAGCCTCTGAGACAGGACTTGAGAGAAGGAGAGTGTTGAGGGCATTGAATATCATCCGAGAAGGTATGTTGAGAGACATACCGGGGGTATTTGAGGGTGCGGTGGAAGTTGATGAGACCTATCTGGGAGGCCAATGGAAGAATAAGCGAAAAGTGCAACGATTGCAAGGAACTAAGCGGGGCCGGGGAACACGTAAGCAGCCGGTTTTGGGTATCTTGTGCCGTAATGGCTATGTGTGGGCCGAGTTGGTTCCTGGTGTTGAGGCTGCAACCCTCCTGCCCTTGATCAATAAGCGGGTGAAGCGTGGTTCCGTTGTTTACTCCGATACCTGGAGAGGGTAAACTGGGATTGCGGCCAATGGGTACGTGCATCGTCTGATAGACCATAGCAAAGGTGAATTTTCCGACACCAAGGGCACTCACATCAATGGCCTTGAAGGGTTCTGGGGATATCTTAAGAGATACCTTGCCTCCAAAGGGGGTATCCGAAGAGAACGACTTCCACTGTACTTGGCTGAATATGTATGGCGTTTTAATCATCGTAAATACTCTAGTAAAAAACAAGTTACTCAACTGTTAAAAATGCTATTAATTACAAACACATACACAATAATTAGTGGCTAGAATAGCACTTTACCCTTTATTATTAAAGCTTAATGGCTGAAATCAGTGGCACTGGTTATCATATCCGATTGCATGCCCTGGTTAAGCTGTATTGTCCCATGTCAAGGCGCGATCCCATGCCCTACTCAAAGTTGAACCCTTTCTTGATAAAGAGTTTTACACAAACATCGACCACCTTAGGGTCATAGAGGATGCCTTTATTTTTTGCGATCTCTTCTAACGCGGCCTCAATGCCAAGGGCTGGACGGTATGGCCGGTGTGAGGCCATGGCTTCCATAACATCGGCCACCGCCAGAATTTTTGCTGCCAGCATGGTCTCTTTACCCTTCAGCCCCTGCGGATAGCCTGAACCATCCATCCGCTCGTGGTGTTGCAGCACGATCTGCGCAACAGGCCAGGGAAATTCTATATTCTTCAGTATCTCGTAGCCGGTCTGAGGGTGATTTTTTATCAAATTAAATTCGATATCAGTTAACCTCCCAGGTTTGCTAAGGATTTCAGCGGGCACACTTATCTTGCCTATATCGTGAAGCAAGCCGGTTATGCGTATTCCTTCAACCTGATCATTTGTGAGCCCCATATCCGTAGCTATGGCGCAGGCAAGTTTTGTCACCCGTTTCTGATGACCCGAGGTATAAGGGTCTCTTATTTCCACTGCCGATGCTAGGGAATTGGCTGTAGATTCCAAGCTTTTTTGTAATTTCTTGAAACTCTTTATAAGGTCATGCTTGCGCCGCTGGAGATTAACCGCCATCTTGTTGAAATCAGACGCAAGATCATTGAG
>Ga0315537_1001113_pt1 | contig 21186 bp, 22 predicted proteins | sample SalMarSW160270MG_FD_203091 | JGI IMG/M metagenome (GOLD analysis project Ga0315537, IMG submission 203091) | Salt marsh sediment microbial communities from the Plum Island Ecosystem LTER, Massachusetts, United States - Salt Marsh Sediment SW1602-70 ...
TAAATCATCTTATTAATTGTAATAGAAATAGATAGACTGTTATTTCATCATAATTACTAATCGCTCAAAAATTCTTAGATTATTGATAAACAGTATGTTATAAAAATTTTAAAAAGTAGCTGTCCCTGGTTATTTACTAAAGGAGGCCGAAGGCATTGACCTGCTAACACAAAGAACTTCAAGGTTAAAAAGGCAGCACGAACCATATATCGATTACATTATATCAACAATGAGAAAAAGAATTGAAACCACGTTCAGTGAAATAGCTAATTTCTTTCCGAAGAAGATACATGCTGTTACTGAATATGGCTTCATATTGAAAGTGGTGATATTCATTTTCGGATACGCCATTTCAAGAACTATAATTTAACTAGCAACTTGAGTTAATTAATGAATTCAACGTAAAAGATATAATCACTAATGGTAATTAACATGTACCTTAAAAAGTGAAGAAATAGAAAAAAAGTAAAAATTGATTAAAAAAACGCAGTAAAGATATTTCAGTAAGTCCCAATTACAGATTTTAAATTTGAGAAAAAAATTTAATTCAAGTTTCCTTACTTTTTGAACATACTCTAATTGTAACTCTTCAAATGAATTTGGACAAAGATAGGTTCAATAATAAGTTGTAATAATGTAAATTATTCTCCCTTTATTTGTTTTCTATTATAGGGCAGGTTGGCAATTTGAGTTGTTTGGGGGAGTATTGTTAGGTCAATTATAAAAACGGACGATTTTAAATAAATAGGGACAGCACCCTATTTAAATGAACCTTCAACATCGAACACTCAACATCCAACTTACAACAAAAGCAGTTACGAGTAGCTTGTAACAAGTGACTTGAAAGTAATTCTTCAACTTCAGGATAACCTATAAACTTATTAACGTATCTAAATAGGGAGCTGTTTCTGTTTATCAATATTAATTCAAACTTATTTAAATCTTTGACTTGTCTAGATTCTAAAATATCAATGAGAAAGAGGTTCCCTCACCTGGAACAGAAATCATGGTTATAGTTCCTTTATGCAAATTCATTATTTGCCTTGATAGGCTTAAACCAATCCCCGAACCATCATCTTTGGTGGAATAAAATGGGATAAAAATATCAGAAATGTTCTCCGTTGGTATTCCAGTCCCATTATCTATGATTTCAATAATAACTCGTTCATCCAAGTTTACGTATGATTTCAGGATAATTTTTCCATTTTCTTTTTTTTGTAATGCCTCTATAGAATTCTTGACCAGGTTTAACAGAACTTGCTCAATCTGGTTCTCATCTGCCAGCAAAACTAAACTGGCTGGTCTAATATCCGTTACTATTTCAATTTTTTCAGATTGGACTCTTTGGTTCATTAACAGAATAACCCGGTTAAATAATGAAGAAACGGGAAATCGTTTCAATTCTGGTAACGGTAATGCCGAAAGACTTCGATATTTTGTAACGAAATCAATTAGGTTCTTTCCCGTTTTCTCAATGGTATTTAACCCTTTTAGAGTTTTCTTAATCTTTTCATTATCAATTTTTTCAATTGAAACAGGTCTGGCATCATCGGGATCTTTGAAATACCTGGCTATTGTAGTGGAAAGGGAGGTGATTGGACTTATAGAGTTCATTATCTCGTGTGTCAGAACCCGAATTAGTTTTTGCCAGGATTCCAGTTCATTTCTTTCAAGTTCATTTACAATATTATGCAAGGTGACCAAATTTATGGTTTTACCCTCTGCTTTGAAAACATTAAGATTTAATGAAAGTTGAAGTACATTTTTGTGCACTTCAATTTTTATTAATCTGGGTTTACCAGGGTTAAGGTTTTTTATCGCATCCGAAAATCCTTGATAAACATTATCCAGTGAAGAAATGTTGTCCAGTCGGGATGTATGCAATAATTTCTGAGCTGCTTTATTGAAAAGGTCAATCTCCATATCTTCATTAAATGAGATTAAACCAATTCCAACATGATCGACAACATTCTTCAGGTAGATGTTATGCCGGGCATTTTCTTTTTTGACCCTATTAATCATATTATTTACGGAATTCAGATAGTGGTACAATTCCGTGAAAGGACCGGATCTATCAGAATTCGTAAATACCAACCCTGAATTCTGGAACTTTATAGCTGAGAAAAAGTGTGTTAAATCCCTGTTCATTTGGGTAAGATATCTTACCATTAAATAAACCTGCAAGAGAATCAGGAGTCCGAATCCAACCAATGAAAAATAGTATTCCTGATGTAATAAAGTGAGACAAGTTATCAGGAAAAAGCAGCATATTGTGATTAAGATAACCCTGATAAGAATATTAATAAAGATTGCTCTTTGAACCATGATTATTGATAATACGTTTGTAATGAATAAATTAATTCTACGGTTAAATTCCGTATTTTTGCATTTTATTGTATAAGGTTTGTCTTGCTAAACCCAACTCTATTGCAGCTTTATAAACACTTCCCCTGTTGTTTTTTAAGGCGTTCTGAATGGCTGCTTTTTCAATTTCAGAGAATGTAATTGGGTTACTCCTTTCATTATATTCCATCGTGGTCTCCGGAATGAAGAAATCCTTAGGTTTAAGCGTATTTGATTCACACAAAATAACAGCTCTTTCAATTGTATGACGCAATTCTCTGACGTTACCCGGCCAATGATATTTTTTCAATATATTTCCCAATTGATGATTGATTTTCAAATAAGGTTTTTCATATTTCCTGGCAAAATGTGTTAGAAAAAACCTGGCCAGAGGAACGATATCATCACCTCTTTCCCGAAGTGGTGGAATTTCTATCTCAATGGTATTTATCCGGTAAAAAAGATCTTCTCTAAAAAGATTTTTCCGAATCATCTCTTTTATGTTTTTATTAGTGGCACTGATCAGCCGGATATCAACTCTAGTCGCTATGTTAGATCCCAATCGGGTTACCTGCCGGCTTTCAAGAACTTTCAATAGTTTTGCTTGCATAGAAATCGAAAGGTTACCGATTTCATCCAGGAATAAAGTTCCATTTGAAGCAGTTTCAATCCTTCCGGGACGGTCTTCTTTTGCATCAGTAAATGCACCTTTATTATGACCAAAAATCTCACTTTCAAACAAAGATTCACTGATTGAACCCATATCTATACTAAAAAACACTTCGCCTGACCGATTTGATTTCCTATGGATCTCCCTGGCAATTAACTCCTTCCCCGTCCCATTCTCTCCCAGGATCAACACATTGGTATCGGTCTTTGCAATTTTTTCAATTGTATCAAAAATCTTCTGAATGGCGAGTGATTTGCCAATAATGGAGGAATACTGTTTATCGATGTTTTCAGCCAAATGTTTTTGTTTGTTTCTTAAACTGTGAATTTCATTTCTGGACTCACTTAATACTAAAGCGGCTAATAAGGTTGCTATCAGTTTGTCGTTATCCCACGGTTTTAAAACAAAATCTGTGGCGCCTTCTTTTATTGCTTTTACAGCCATTTCAATATCACCATATGCTGTAATAAATACTATGACTGCATGGGGTTCATATTTTAATATTTCTTTCATCCAGAAAATTCCTTCATTACCCGTATGCACTCCTGCAGAAAAATTCATATCCAGCAGAAAAAGATCAAACTTTTCAGAATGAATAACCCCAGGGATCAGGTTTGGTGAAGTGGCCGTTTTTACCAACTCAAACTCGGGTTCCAGAAGTTGAGTCAGTGCATCTAACACATTCTTATCGTCATCAACGATAAGAAGTTTACCCTTTTTGGTTCCCATTTTTACACATTTTATAAATAATTGGATGTTTAATTTATTATTTTTAATTTAATTCTGCCTAAATTCTGGACAAATTTTGCCTATTTTTTAGACAGTTTGTTTATAACACCTACATATCTTTTTAGTAACTTCATGATCTTGTGGTAATTGCATTTTGTGGCATCAGGATTGAAAGCCATACGTTGTATTCACTAAAACTACATGCAGATATGTTTTGTCACTATATTGTAACAGCACTCCGAAACTTATCCCGTAATAAACTAAATTCAATCATAAATATTATTGGGTTGGCAGTAAGCATATCAATATTTATCCTGATCATGAGGTATATTCAGGATGAATTATTAACGGATAAATTTCATATAAATTCAAACAGGCTGTACAGGGTTGAATTCGTGGATTTTGCGGCAGCTTGTCCTGCTGGCCTTGCAGATGTCTTAATTGATCAATTCCCTGAAATTGAATCGGTAGTCCGGTATTCACCTACCAATTTGATACAACTGCGGTTTCAGCCATCCGACAGGACCAGCCAGGAGAAGAATTTAAAGTTTGAAGATTTTATATTTGCTGATTCAACATTCTTAACACTTTTTTCATTTCCACTTATTGATGGCAATCTTAGCACATGCCTGAATGCTCCATTTTCAATTGTATTATCTGAATCTACAGCACAACTTCTCTTTAGTGATGATGATCCAATGGGCAAATCAGTCAGGGTCAATAATGAATATTACTGCACGGTTACCGGAATTTTGAAAGATGTGCCTGGTAACTCCTCTATAGATTTCAATGGAATCATTTCCATGGTAACAATAAATAAGCTCCGTGGACCGGCTTACCTTAAGGATATGAGTAATTGGTTTTACGCTACCTACATTCTGCTAGGTGAGAATGCTGACAGCGAACACCTTGAACAAAAGATTCGTGATTACACAAGCAGGACTTTTGCTAACAACAGGCCTTCACCGTTTCTATTAAGGCCACTGAACAGCATTTATTTTAACAGGAATAATTACCCTACCGATTATTCAAAGCATGGTAATATGCAATATATCTATATATTCCTTGCTGTTGCCTTCACTATTATTTTGATAGCTATTATTAATTTCATAAATATTTCAACAGCAACTGCTTCATCACGTGCAAAAGAGGTTGGTGTCAGAAAAGTAGTGGGTTCTCAAAAATCGAATTTGATAGGTCAGTTCCTGGGGGAAACGATAATACTTTCACTTATCGCCATTTTACTGGGTATAATGATCACTGAATTGGTGAAACCGGAATTTAACCAGATAATCGGGAAACCCCTGAATATCGGATACCTTGAAAATCCTGTAACACTTTTGTATTTAGCTGGAGTGGGTATAACCATTGGTATACTATCCGGTATCTATCCTGCATTCTATTTAACCTCCTTTAAACCTGTTCAAGTATTAAAGAATAACCTCGTTAAGGGATCCGGGGGAAAATTCATCAGGGGATTCTTGCTTGTTGTACAGTTTGTTATTACGATTGTTTTAATTACGGCGACACTTGCCATAAAGAAACAACTGAATTATATAAAAAACAAAGACCTTGGGTTGGACAGCGAACAGGTTGTCCTTTTACAGTTAAACAGGGATTTAAGAGGGAAAAGGGAACTATTGAAAGAAAGACTAAAACAAAATCCAAATATTATAAATACCACATTTTCAAGCCTTAATCCTGGAGGAATGGATGGGGATAATTACATCAGGACTGTGAACGGAGAGAGGAGAACCTTTTACTACTTAATGACTGATCCGGAATTTGTAGATGTATTGAACCTCAAAGTAATCCTTGGGAGAAATTTCCATAAGGATAGTAAATCTGAAATTGGAAGGTCAATATTGTTGAATGAAACAGCAGTAAAAGAATTTGAACTGGAAGAACCAATCGGAACAACTTTTGCTCTATTTGATACAATAGGCACTGTGGTGGGAGTTGTAAAGGATTTTCATTTCAGATCGTTACATAATGGGATTGAACCAATGTCCATATTATGCATACCCGATTGGGCGGGTTTTGCTCAGATTAAAGTCGCTGGAGACAATATACCCCAGACTCTGGAGTACATTGAACAAACGTGGAATGAGATCTCTCCTGAATTTTCCTTTGAATACGAGTTTTTGGATGAAAGATTTGAAGCCCAATACAAAGCTGAAGAAAAATTTGGCAAAATCGCAGATTACTTCTCCATTTTTGCCATTTTCATTGCATGCCTTGGATTATTTGGATTAGTATCATTTACTGTAACCCAACGTACCAAAGAGATCTCTATACGGAAAGTGAATGGTGCTTCCGTATTACAAATTGTGATAATGTTAACCCGTGAGTTGTCGGTGTGGATATTGGTTTCATTTCTCATCGCATGTCCGATAGCCTATATTGCCATGGAGAAATGGCTTCAGAACTTTGCTTATCAAACAAAAGTAAGCTGGTGGTTATTCATTATTGCCGGTACTATTTCTTTTGTTATTGCCAGTCTTACTATGAGTTACCATGCAATTAAAGCAGCATTAGGGGATCCAAGTGAAGGACTCAGGTATGAATAATTCTTTCAAAAATTCTTGTCCATTTAATAAATAGGGACAGCTACCGATTAAAAAATGTTTCTGATTGCTTGCTAAAAGATTTTGTTTTACTTAACGTATGGCATCTTCCGGTTCATGCAGCGTTTTCCTGCTATATAGCTTTACAATTGAACCGGTTGAAGAAGCATAGAGCAAAGAGCATGGAGCAAAGGGGGATTTTCATATGGCCCCTCCTCTCAGTCTCTTCGTCCTCTGTCCTCCGCATCCACCGAAGGCAGAGAAGGTGGAAGCAAAGGTATTGACGAAGGTGGGACTCACTTCTCACTACTATCCTCACTCGTCAGACCAGCTTTCTATCGCACAATACAACGCTCAGTGGTCAGACGATGTTCACACTACTGGTAACTGCTTACTGCATATCCCGAAAAACCATCCCTTAGGGAATAGTTTTTCGAGTATCCGGAAAAGTGGAGCGACGAGAGTTTATCGTACCCCGGCTTGCCCCGAAGGGATACCTTTGTTGAGTCTGTGGTACGAATATGAGACTCCAATACCTGGCTTAATTAATTTTATTTTAAAAATCACATTATAATGTGATTTTGATCATTTCTGGAGCCATTTTATCTAAAAAGTCATGTAATATCATATTATATTGTGATTTATATTGCTTTTTTGTAATTTTCATGTTAGTTTTACTGAAAAATCACACGATAATGCAACTTATAGAAATAGGGCAAACCATTAAAGAGAGAAGAAAGAACCTGAAGATAACTCAACCTGATCTGGCTGAAATGGCAGGAATAAGCCTGAATACTGTCTACAAGATTGAGCGAGGGAAGGCAAATCCAACGATTAATGTGCTGAATAAGCTGGCGTCTGTGTTGGGTCTGGAACTGAAGTTAGAAGTAAAACAAATAAAACTTTAATGAATGCGTAAAGCACTGGTATACCATAATGGTCGATTGGCTGGTTCATTGATTCAATATGACCGTGGTGATTTTGAATTCAGGTATGACGATGTCTGGTATATAAACAACAGCTGCCCGGCTATTAGCCTTACTTTACCAAAATCACAGCAGGTTTATAAATCCGACCATTTGTTCCCTTTTTTCTTCAATATGCTGTCGGAAGGTATAAATAAACAGCTTCAATGCAGGCTACTGAGAATCGATAAAAATGATCATTTTGGATTATTGCTTGCTACTGCTACGAACGATACCATCGGAGCAATAACCATTAAACCGGAAAAAGAATGAGTTTTCCTGAAATAAAATATTGCCCGGGTACCCTGGCTGAAGGATTTGATTCTTATAGTAAAACCTGTCTTAATAAAGTCTTTAATGGGAAAGCTGTCAGTCATATTTTGTCCTATTCATCCCCACAAAGCAGTGAGGAGGATGATGAGAAATTTATAGATAACCGTAAACGCATATCCATCTCGGGTGTTCAGGAAAAACTTTCCATGATCTTAGATAAAAATAAACTACGTCTTACTAAAGAAGGGGAGCAGGGTACTTACATACTAAAACCTATCCCCAGAGATCTGAAAAAGGTAGACCAGGTTCCGGCCAATGAACATTTAACCATGCAAATTGCCCATCAGGTATATGGAATCAATACAGCTGGAAATGCATTGATCTTTTTCAGGGATGGAAGTCCTGCATATATCACGAAACGATTTGATGTAAAGTATGATGGTACCAAATGGGGAAAAGAAGATTTTGCTTCTCTTGCCGGGAAAACTGCCGAAAATGCCGGTCCGAACTTTAAATATGAGTCCAGTTGTGAAGAGCTTGCTGAATTAGTAAAAAGATATGTTCCGGCTTATATGATTGAACTTGAAAAACTGACTTCATTAATTGTATTTAACTACCTGTTTTCAAACGGAGATGCTCATTTAAAGAACTTCTCAATCCTGGAATCTCCAGGCGGTGATTATATATTAAGTCCTGCGTATGATCTAATAAATACCCGTATTCATGTTGATGATACCGATTTCGCGCTGGACAACGGACTGTTTAAAAATGATTTCAAGTCGGAGGTAATGAAAAAGCATGGTTATACCGGGTTAGAAGATTTTCATGAATATGCAAGGAGACTGGGGATAAAGGATAGCAGACGAGATAAAATCCTAGAACCATTTTTAAAGAGGCAACCACTTGTTGAGGAGTTGTTACAGAGATCCTATTTGGATGACCCAACGAAAAGAGCTTATCTTCTTCAGTACCAAACCAGGAGAAATCGGTTAAATAAACAGGGATATCAACCGAATTAAGAAATAGTACCTGGTTTCTAATAAGTAGGGATACACACCGACTTAAAAATTAATGGTCATCGCTGATTTGATTTAAATAAGTGTCTGTCCCTGGTTATTTTAAGCACCCCATTCCGGTTTTAAGCAAATCTTATCTGCAATATTTCTAAGAAAAAGATTATAACTAATTGAAATTGTTTGAGTAATAACGTAACTTGATAATTTTGCGTATGTTATAACATTCAATTGAATTAATCGTCTTTTTATCGAAATACATCTGAACGAGATGATCTTAATAAAATAAAAATGCCGATAGGATTTTCCGGATTGTGCAAATAGGGACAGCTACCTTTTAAGAAATTGTTTCTGGTTAAAATAAAGAAAAAATATTCTTATCACTGAATATTGGCCATCATTGTGACCTATGGGATGAAATGGTGGAAATGGCTGTTGCAGTTCGGCGGGGTGAAGAGTGACGAGTGACGCGTAACAAGTGACGGGATTGCTGGGTTTAAAGCTTTTGAATTAATACCAGTGATTGCGGCCGATGGGGCGGGGTGCATCTCCTATCCGTCAGACCGTTTGGAACGGTCAGACGGTTCATGGTTCTCTCCTTGCTCTTCGTTTGAGCTATGGCAGATCACTATGTGACAACCACTTCGTGGTTTTTATCCCTAATCGCCTGAAGGGCGAAAAATCCGCCTTCTGCCATAGGCATCGCTTCGGGATTGGTTGATATGAAAATACAGAGAAACTCCATCTTGCAGTTTAAGTATATACGAAATTCTGATTTTCCAGATCTAACGAATTTATATTGAACCAATTAGATTGTATTAAGCGAGCTAATCTGTCTGATACTTAAGCTAACCAAAACTTATCCCAATTTCCTGGAAAATCTCTTCTCTTTTCAATCGTATTTCAATCACTTTTGAGTTAACACCAAATTTATCACTCAATTTTCTTCCAAGAGCGGTTTTTACATGTGTTTCTGTAAGTTCAGGTTCGTTGTTATCGTTTTCCTGGTTCAATTTTTTAATCAAGCTTTCAATTTGCTCTTTCAGTTTCAAAACTTCATCTAACAACTTTCCTCTTGGAACCAATAACCTGCCAGCAAATTCATCTACCTGAATTTCAAACCAATCCAGGTCATCTTCATTTAGATTTAATCTGAAATCCCTGAAATCGTTAAATTCAGAAAAGGTTATGCTTTCATATACATTTGCATGAAGAACCAAATGACCTATTTCATGAGCTAAAGTAAATCTTGTTCTCTTTTCATGCGCTTTCTCATAGTACCTTCCGGAATCAATAACAATTGTTTTAAGGTCGTTTGATAGAAATGATTCAATTTTTGACTCTTCAAGTAAACCGAATTCAGGTCGAATTTCAATCTTTAATATTCGTTCAATTAAATCTTCAATATTTATCGGTATCTCATCAGGATCTTCAAAATGTTCTTGCCTGAATTTTTCCGCAATGCTTCGGATAGTTGAAAATTTTAATCGGCGGGGTGTAAATTGACTTGCATCAATCATTTACTATTCTTTAAAACTGAAATTAATTTATTCAATTCTTCTTCAGTTGGTGTATCTCCCCGAACGGTCCTGAAAAAGATTGGTAATTTATTTAGAACTTCCTGATCAAGGATTTTTTTTGGTATGGCTTCAATCGCTGCAAGCTCGAATAGTGTTTTATAATTATCCGTATCTTTTTCAAAGTCAAGAGCTGCTGCAATCTTATTTAGTTGTTCGGGCGTTTTTGGAGGGGCTAATACACCTCTTTCGATTTTACTCCAATTACTTGGATCAAAATCAGTTTGCCTGCAGAATTCTCTAAGAGAGATTCTGTTATTAACCCGATGGTCTTTTACAAATTCACTGAATTGCATTTCTTCTATGGCATTGGTTTGTGTGGTAAATATATACCACAATCATGCCATTTCAATTTTTTACATATATGTTGTTTAACATATTTACTGATATCACAAACCTTTCTTTATGCATACAAATTGTCAATTTATCAATCCTCCTTTTCCTCCGTGTCATTTTGTTTCACCACCTCTTCGTCAATTGCTTTATCGATCGCTGCTCTTAGTTGCAGCAATTCTCTTTCGTTAAAGCTGTTTGTTGTCAGCCACTTGTCGTCTTTCTTGTAGAGTTTCTCTATTTCGAAATTTTTCCAGGTACCGTACTCCCCTTCGTTTTCCCAGACGGTCACCACAGCCGCTCCAACACGGTAGGTTGCTTTGGGTTTTTTGTTGCCAAATAAGTAGGGACAGCAACCAACTTAAAATAAATCATCTTATTAATTGTAATAGAAATAGATAGACTGTTTTTTATCATAATTACTCATCGCTTAATAATTCTTAGAATACAGATAAACAGTATGTTACAGAAATTTTAAAAAGTAGCTGTCCCTGCTTATACCTGCCGGTCGGACAGGAATTCGACTCAATAATTTCAGTTCGAAGTTTACTCCTGAAATTATAGTCAGGATTTCTTTAATGAACAGGTATGTTTTATGAATCAAAATGATTAATATTAAAGCTGGACTTAATGAAGTAAGCATCATATGCCACGAAAAAAGAAAAAGGCGGTAGCGAAAAGAAGAGTTCAGGCTGCTGCAAAAAAGAAAAGAAAATCCAAACCTGAGAAGAAACCGCCTGTATCCCACCGGATTACATTTGAAAAACGACCTCCCTTTAGTGATATTGAAGCGCCTGAAGGGTTTCGGGCTATTTCTGCCAGCCAATCCATTATGGAATTTGCAAAACCTGTGCTCGATCAGTTTGAAAACCCGGATATCAATGAATTGAATGAGTTGATAACAATCGGTACGTTAATCTGGAATTATGAAATTTCACTCCGGAAACCGGAAGTACCACCCACCGAATCGGAGAATGAAATTATTCAGCGAATCGCTGATAAATTGGGATTTGATAAGACGGAAGCCCGGAATTTTTTTAAATCGATGCTTGAACGGAAAGAATACCTTTTCCCGGCAGCCATACAACCGGAGAATCCAATGATCGAGTTCATCCGTAAAGAACAGGATATCCGGATTGAAGCGTTTGATTACGGCAAATTAGCTTTTACAGAAAAGCGAGTATTACCGGATGCGGAAGACCTGGAAATGATAAATTCGGTCCTGCAACTGGATAAGTACCTTCTAACTGACACATCGTATGATGATTGGGAAGACCATTTTTTTACCGTGCAGGAGAATTGTGAGGCAAGATACCGGAAATGGCTTGTTGATAAAGGACTACAGGATTATTCAGTCGTTTTTTCAGGCTCTGTACCGATATTCCTTGATTTTGTCTACCTGTACATGCATGATAATCCTTGTGTTCTGTCCAATATAACCAAGAATCTTTTGGAAGAATTCTTTTTCGATTTCATCATACGGAAATGGGGTGCGGAACCCGGGGAATATGTTACCTGTCCGCCTGCCCTGAAAATGTTTTATACTTTTCTTTATGAGAAAGGTTATCTGGGTGATCCGAAGCCCTTTGTCGAAAAAATTAACCGGATCGAAACACAATTCATCAACATCCTTAAAAGAAGGTATGAATCATAAAGTTTACGGGAAGGATCAATCATTTTAAATATCTTCCAATGGCTGGAAAAAACGAAGAATTACGCGTTAAACAGAAGTTATATGGGCTAATGTCCGACCTGTTCAGCATGCAGCCCTGGGAGTTTCTTTTTGAAGATGATCTGTTTGCCGTGGCGGATCCGAATGGAGGTGAGACGGCTTACGTAAGCATCATGGGGGAACTCGGGGAGCACCACGCTGTGGGAGCCTATCTGGGGGCGAATGGTATTTACAACCTTTGGAGAATGTGGGAGGGTGACGATAGCATCAAACCTGAAATGCTTATGGAAACCCCACAACTCCAGGCATCTTTTGAAGACCGGCAGATGCTTCAGCCGGAGGATCTGAAAGTGATCAGACAGCTCGGACTAACCTATCGCGGGAAGCAATCCTGGCCAATGTTCCGCTCTTTCAGGCCGGGCTTTATGCCATGGTTTACGGATGATAAGGAAGACCGTTTCCTTGTACACATCCTTGAGCAAACTTTATATGTTGCGAAACGGGTTAAAAGGAATCCGGGATTTCTCGAACATGTCAGCGATATAGAATTCTTTGCCCGTATCCCGGCGACCGTAAACGGTGTACTCACCTGGAAGGACGGAGCGATTGCTGTCCCTCCGCCGCCTCCGGCAATTGATATCCCCTTCATGCTTGTCCAAGATACGATCGGGAAATTGCAGAAAAGGCCGCTGGTGGACACAGAAACTGAAATTGATTTTTCCCTTTTTCCCTCTTTTATCGGTGAGAAGGGGAAGCGGCCCCTTGCTACCTATATGTTGCTTATGGCTGACCATGCCAACGGACTGATTACCGGACAAAATTTGCTTCAGGCTGAAGGCGGCTTGGAGAATATGTGGGGAAAAGTACCCCAGGAAATATGTAATATGATGGTTATGCATGATGAACGACCCGGCAAGGTTTACGTTCAGACAGGCCTCCTGTTTCAGCTTCTTCAACCCATTGCAAATATCCTTGATATTGATATTGTGCAAGTTGACCGGCTTCCTGCAATTGAGGAGGCGAAAGCCAGCCTTAGGGCATTCATGTCAAAGAGATAAAGCCTACCCAGGTTATAGCCGGATGGGATTTGCCAAAGGGGTGTGATTATTTGCATAGCGATTTTATTATCCGTCAGACGGCTCTGCCCACAAGTCAACAAAGCCGTCAGACGGAACTTAGGATTAAATCCCACATCACTGACGATCTCACTCCGTTCGATGTCAGGACACCCCCCTGCCTACGGCAGGCAGGCTATTACAAAGGGGGACAGGGTTCTGATAAACTAACTTATGAATGTGATTCTAGGAGATTTAGAATGGATTCCCAGGAGTAGGGACGGAGGAGTACTTCTACTTTTTCCCGGAACAATCCTAAAAATCCCCGGCGTCTTAAGTAAAAATCGGTCTGTGATTCGATGTCGATGTGGGTTGGAGCCATTTTATAAAATGATGTACGTGGCTTGAACACTTCCTCAGAGGGAGCCTCCTCCTCTTCTATTTCAACCTGTTTTTCTTCCGGGATCTCTTCACGAATGTACTCTTCCTTTTCACTCTGTTTAATTGTCATCCCTAACTCTTCTTCCATTACTGATAATTCTGCTTTTTTAATTTCCATGGTGATACTTGAAGGCAGCGTATTTCCTGTAATTCGTGATAGTTTTTTCAATACCTCAAAAAAATCAGGATGATCAATTTTTTGCCATTCTTCTAAGAGTAGTTCGAAAACCTTCGTTAACAGCTTTTTTTCCCGGATAGTGGCGTTGAAAATCGAATAATCGGGATCGGAATACGTATAATAGCCCTTGTTGAATACAATCGGTGCGTTGAAGCCCAGGATTTCACTCCGCATGACCCGGATATCTTCGCGGATGGTTCTCTCTCCAACTCCCTTGTATACGCCCCGGTACTCTGCCAGGGCTTCTGAGCAGGCTTCCTTCAGGCTTTTTATGTCATGCTTCCGGTGCGGGTTCCTTAGACACCGGTCAATGGTCTTGTACCGGATCAATGCGTTCAGGTTGGTTGGCATACGGTTTTTTTTGTAATGCAGAAAGAGTGCATTGGGGTGTGGTTTATTTGTATTTGTAACAATACTCTTTTATCCGTCAGACGGCTCTGCTCACATGCCAGCGAAGCCCTGCCTTCGTGTAATACACTACGGCAGGCAGGCTGTCAGACGGAAAACTAAAATTAGAAATTATGAAGATAGAATGCAAGGATTTTCAAAAGGAGGGACGGGTGGCAGTCCTTCAATTCACTACCCTGAACCGGGAGCTGTGGGAGTTCTATCCCGGCGGACCGGCAGTGGAAACGGGTGACCTGGTGATCAAAGAGCTGGGCGAAGCGGGTCGCGTGGAAGAGCTCCAGGTGATCAATAACACCAACAAATACCTCTTTTTCATGGATACGGATATCCTGATCGGGGCGAAACAGAACCGGGTGATGAACTCGTCTGTACTTTTCGCACCCCGCTCGCATTCGGTGATGTCGGTATCTTGCGTTGAACGGGGTCGGTGGAAATCCAGCTCTCCGAAATTCAAGATGAGCAACCACCACATCGAACCGGATATCCGGAAGCATAAGGCAAAAATCCTGAAGCAGGATCCGGCAGAAAGAAGGGCATCAGCAGCCAAGTTCCAATACGAAGTGTGGGATCAGGTCGCCGGTAAAAACAAAGAGGTCACCGTCGATAATCCGACCGAAGATTACGAAAGGGTTCTTTATAAGAAAGCAGAAATGAAAGATCCTGAACCGTTTCAGTTCACCCTCAACAAGGAGGCAAACGGGATGGCTGTGCTGGTTAATGATATCATCGTGTCGGTGGATCTGTTCGGTTCAAATCCCGTGTATGAACACTATTTCCCGCGATTGATCCGGAATATCGATTATGAGTTGAAACACGGGAAAATGCCTGACTTAACGGAAAAGAAAGCGGTTAAACTGGTGGATAAGTACATTTCAAAACAGGGATCAACCAGATCAAGGTTTTATACTGCAAAAAACGGGGTAGGGGAGATCCGACAGATCGAGTCAAAACATTCTGCAGGCGCAGAGCTTGTGTTTGATAAACGGATTGTGCATACGTTTATTTTATCGCAATAGATGCTTCATATTAATAAGCAATATTTGCCAGCCAACATGTCTGCTTCCTTTTCGCATTGGGAGCGAACAGGGAAAATGGATAGTGGGTTGGTTAAAGAAATTACAGAAAGTCGATGCTTCTCTCTTTGAGCAATAAGGTATTGGATATAGTGGAGAAAATATTAATGATTTAATTAAATTTAGACTATGGATGGTGGATGTATTAGCATATTAAGAGATGGGGAGTTGAGCCATTCTGAATGGGAGCAACTGGACAGGTATCGCAACGTCGCGAGACTGGTCCTAACCTGTTTCTCAATCCGGGTGAAGAAACCGGAATTCAATGACCTGTTTGAGAAGGAACAACTGATTGCTTTCTTTGGATATCTCCCAAAGACAGAACTCACCATTTGCGGTTTTGCGGATGCCATCTTTGCCGGAGCAGAAGATATGATCCGGATGTTTGGGGGTTACCTCTACCTTGGTCTTGATCATGAAGTAGCCAGGCAGTATCGTGATCATGTGACAGCCATTATCCTGAATTTTTATAAGGAAGTGTTCGAGGAGTTCGACGATCCCGATTTTTCCGATATCCATTACCGTTTCCTTTCCGATGTCGTCCTGGTATCCCGGTATTTCAATTCGGGTGGAGAGTCATTGTGTGAGCGGATAGGGTTCAGGAGGTGATGAATTGTTAGGGTCAGGGAGTGAATTTCTGTGAAAAACTGTTTCTGGTTTCCGGGTAAAGACAACAATTTCTAGCCACTGATAATTTTTCATCCATGCGACCGATGAAGTGGGGTGCAGAAAACAGTTCCGGCAGTTCGGCCGTTTTTATATGGTAACCTAAAACCCAGGGTTGCCCCCGTGAAATAGAGAAATCCCCCATAATCCCCCTTTGTAAAGGGGGACAACGCTAAGTTTGAATAGATACGGGGTAAATTCTTTAGGAGAATGCTGAATTCCAATAAACCTTAGTCACACTGGAGTTCCAATAGTCCGTCTTTAATGCATTGTAGAATCACCTGCTGGTTCCCTTCAGGGAACTGGTTCAGCCAGTCAAGAAAGGAATTGATGACCTTCTGCGGCAACTCGCTCAAATCAAGGGATGCCGGGATCAGGTAATATTGTCCCGTTGATTTGTCCTTCTCAATATACTCTTTGACAATGTCCGTGCAGGGTGGTGGCTTGATGGGTTGCATATTCAAATAAGTGGGATTGATTATTATAACTACATTTGAATACAAGTTAATAATTTCCAGAAATCAATTGAATTAATCAACCAACAACATGCTATTTGATGAATTAAACAATTACAAGCGCAATGATCACTTTTTCTTTTCAAGCAATCAATCGCTTGGAAAAGTTTGCAATGCTCCGAAAGATGCCTGCGGAGTGTATGTTGTTTATGCGCTGGCTCATGGAAAGATTGAGTTGGTATACATCGGTTCTTCAGGTAAAATGCAGAAAGATGGTACATTAAAACACCGGAAAGGAGGGTTGTATGACCGGATCGTTAACGGGAAACAGTTTGACCAACCCAGACGGATATCCTGGCCTGCCAAATTACGTGAAGAGGAAATGGATGCATTGGATGTCTATTGGTTTGAGACATTCAACGATGACATACAGGATATTCCAGCCTTCGTTGAAGCACTCCTGATCCAAAAACATTATGATCTTCACGGCGCATTACCCCGCTGGAATGAGGAGTTTTAAGTTGTGGTTTTCGGCTAAAAAAAATACTAATTGGCACATGATGGGATTCGGTCCATGGAGTGCCTTCCTGCTGATTAACTGTGTAGTTGGACCGGTTGATTTGTCGGATTACATAATTTACAGCCATTAAAATGGCTGCCTATTGCCTTTCAGTCCCGCCGGGACTATTTCTGGGTTCAAATAAATAGGGACAGCTACCGATTTAAAAGAATAATAAGTAGGGACAGCAACCTGTTTAAAAAAAAAGTAAAAAGGAAAAAGTAATCCACCTTCGTCACGCCTGGGCGTGACTACGGCGTACTGAGAAAGGAAAAAGTTTGGTATTTGTTTTTTCAGATCAAAATCCGCCTCAATCCCCCGTGCCTGTCCTCCTACGCTGCTAAAGCAGCTTCGGCGGAGAGCCCGGCAGGCAGGGTTACGGTTACGATGCCGGTATCGTAAGTCGGTTACGAAGTTCGTGATTCTTCAAATTGAAGACTGGTATTTTTCGGTCCATGGAACGTTTTCCTTTTTAATAGCAACGCAGTTGGACCGATAGCTATCTGCCATACAATACCCCCGGCCTTCCCATAGGGATTCTTCCAAAGACCCGAAGGGATCACTTCGTGAGAATTCCTACGGAGCTTCGGAAAAAGTCCGGGGCTATTATATTTCAACTATTATATCATGTAATGTGCAGTTTCTGTTTAAGGAACTCCTTCATTAGAATCCGCTGGCCCCACCTGAAACAATAAATTTCATTATATCTCCGGATGATGCATCAAGGGGTCTTACATGCTCAATGGGTACAATAAACAGCTCTCCTGAAAAATTATATGAATGGGGAAAATAAACAGCCACTTTTTTATCCTTAACTCCCAGGTTTGAAAGATCTTCCTGTGTTAGAAAGCCCAGTTTCTCCAAATTGGACATGTGGTTTACCCTTACCATAACGGGATTACTGAATTTTTTTCCCTTACCCACAAAAGCGGATAACAGATCACTGATAGCTACATAAATCCAGTTAATCAGAGGAACTTTTTCCAGGAGTTCTGATGCCAATAACTTAACCGGCCTTGCAATGATGGTTTGTCCGATAATTCCAACAAGTATGATAAGCAGTATCACGGCCAGCAGGTTAATACCAGGGATGTTGATTGGCAAAATGGGATCGATGTATTTATCAAGTAACCGGTCAATAAATGTAAAGATCAAGTAGACAATATATGCAGTCACTCCCAGTGGTGCAATGTAGATCAATCCCTGAATGAAATACCTTACGATTTTTTTTATGATTTGATGTTTTTTCTGTCAGTATTCTATTAATGCAAATGAAGTTCTGTTGTTTTGATACCTTATGGTGTTATTCTGTGATGATTGTGATCGGTCATTATCTCAAGGTTGGATAGAATGTTCCTTCACATGTTCTATCCCGAACGATCCGGCAAAGAATACCACGCTGATAACATCCATGCGATTTATGATGCCTTTTAAAGTTATAAAAACCTTCCCGTTTTTTGTCTTCCGTTACCTAACATTGTAATGCTAAATTGTGTACCTTTATATGAAATTATAACTTTAATATAAGCCCGGTTTAGTTCTGATTTATTTAACAACACACAGTGAAAGTACTGAATAATAAAATTATTGTTAAACTAAAAACCTGATTGAACATGCATGGAATAGGATTATATATTGTAGTTATTGTCGGGGCGTTAGTCCTCCTGTGGGTCATCCTTTATTTTATACCGATCGGATTATGGTTTCAGGCGTTGGTTTCGGGAGTAAGAATCTCCCTATTGCAATTAATCTTTATGAGATGGAGGAAAGTCCCTCCATCCATGATTGTGATTGCCCTGATTGAAGGTACAAAAGCTGGATTGGTTCTTAACAGGGATGACCTTGAGGCTCACTACCTTGCCGGAGGAAGAGTTCAAAAGGTTGTCCATTCGCTGGTTTCTGCTTCCAAAGCGAATATTGATTTGCCTTTCCAGATGGCAACTGCCATCGACCTGGCAGGCCGTGATGTATTTGAAGCCGTGCAGATGTCTGTTAATCCGAAGATTATAGACACACCACCGGTTTCAGCTGTTTCAAAGGACGGTATCCAGCTGATTTGCAAGGCCAGGGTAACTGTGAGAGCCAATATTAAACAGCTGGTTGGCGGTGCAGGAGAGGAGACCGTCCTGGCCCGCGTTGGTGAAGGAATCGTTTCATCCATAGGTTCATCCACTTCACATAAGGCCGTACTGGAGAATCCTGATTCCATATCAAAAGTAGTTCTTGAAAAAGGCCTTGACGCAGGAACTGCTTTTGAGATCCTTTCAATTGATATTGCGGATATTGATATCGGTAAAAATATTGGTGCCGTGTTACAGATGGACCAGGCGAATGCCGATAAGAATATTGCCCAGGCAAAAGCGGAACAGAGAAGAGCCATGGCTGTAGCACAGGAACAGGAAATGACAGCAAAAGCACAGGAAGCACGGGCCAAGGTGATTGAAGCCGAAATCCAGGTTCCGCTGGCCATGGCAGAAGCTTTCCGCCAGGGAAATCTGGGTATCTTGGATTACATGAGGATGAAGAATATCGAAACGGATAGCGGAATGAGAGGCTCCGTTGCCAGGCCAGGCAGGGGCAGTTCGAAAAAGGATTAATGGTTAAGATTGCCGTTAAAGAAGCTGTCTTAAAAGTGAAATTAGCCATGGAGAACACAGAATCGGGTTCTCCGTGGTTTTTTGGGGAGTATTGTTTTGTCAATTATAAAAACGGACAAATTTCTTTCATAACTTCTTTACACAGTTGTACCTATTGTCCATGTGTCGTTTGAAAGCCGCCAATGTTTCACAGTTCAGCTGAGAATTTTTCCTGAATGAGAGATTGCCCACCAGGCTGATCAGCGGCTGGCGGCGACCCCACAGGTTGCCCCAAATCCGGCGTAGAATGCGCGGCAAAGAATAGAAAGTACGGTCGCAGGAGAGCATCTCGTCACTGATACTATCTATAGTCAGATGCTTATACCGGGCTACCGGGTAGGTCAGCGTGTAATATTTCCAGTCTTCCGGGAATGTATCAAGAACGATGCGGCCCTCCGCTTTCATCTGGTCCCACAGGCGTGTGCCGGGCAAGGGTGTCAGAAACAGCGCGTTGAGATTGTCCAAGCCGTACTGGCTGGCTGCCTTAGCGATGCGTTCTCCGATGCCCGGTTCATCTACTTCCAGACCGATGATAAAGGAACCCACAACCATGATTCCGTACCGTTGGATGCACCGCACAGAGGCCCGAAAGTCCCGGTCCTTCAGAACATTGAACTTCTTGCTGAGTTCCCGAAGCCCCTTCGACGAAGGCGACTCGAAGCCGATGAAGATACCCCGGCAGCCTGCCTTCGCAGCCAATGCCAGGAGTTCCTCGTCATCGGCGAAGTTGATCGTGGCCTGGGCGAACCATTTTTTTTTCAGTTTCGCCTTCACCATGGCTCGAAACAGGTTCTTGGCGCGGGCGATGTGTTCAGGACGCGTGCCTACGAGGTTGTCGTCCACTACCAGTACGCGTTTTTCGCGGATCAGCTGAAATTCCCGAACGACGTCCCCAATGGATCGCATCCGGTAGTGGGGCCCGTTGAACGCTGTCACACTGCAGAAGCTACAGTTCAAGGGACAGCCGCGTGTGGTCTGAATGGCTCCGAAGGCATATCCTGTAGCTAACAAATCATGACGAGCGGCCGGGATATTGCTTATCTCAGCGAGCCCTCCATCATACCGGCGTTTCAGGCAGCCGTGCCGAGCGTCCTCCAGCACCTGAGGCCAGATGCCTTCGCCTTCCCCTGTGACAACCGAGTCCGTACGTTCCATGACTTCGTCCATGCACATGGTTGCGTGAATGCCGCCCATGACGACAGGCACGCACAGACGCCGGAAGTGAGCGGCCACTTCATAGGCCCGGTTCGCCTGCGAGGTGAAAGCAGTGATGCCCACCAGATCCGGTAGAGGCATCGATGAATAGTCCGGTACACCGAAGTTCTCGTCAATGATCGAGATCTCCCACTCCGGTGGAGTCAGGCCCGCAAGAACCATAAGGTTGAGCGGTTTCCACACCCGGTAACGGTTCCAGCGGCTTTCCCTGATTCTGAGGATGTTGACGAGCGAGTTGGAAGGATTGATCAGATATAGTCGCATAGCTTATATTCTACTACCAATTTATGTATAATATAATTGTCTACAATAAAATACATTTTAAAAAACACATAAATAGGGACAGCTACCTGTTTAA
>Ga0315537_1001115_pt1 | contig 21154 bp, 21 predicted proteins | sample SalMarSW160270MG_FD_203091 | JGI IMG/M metagenome (GOLD analysis project Ga0315537, IMG submission 203091) | Salt marsh sediment microbial communities from the Plum Island Ecosystem LTER, Massachusetts, United States - Salt Marsh Sediment SW1602-70 ...
AACCGGAATTTCATGGGCCGCATGGGCGCCAAGGGCAGTTTCGTGTACCTGGCCAATCCGGCGGTGGCGGCGGCCAGCGCCGTGACGGGCCGCATCACGCATCCGGATGCCGTCGTGAAGCCCAAAAAATGAGACAATGAGCCAGGCTCATTGTCTCATTTTTGAACCGCGGATTTGAGACAAAGAGTCAGGCTCATTGTCTCACATTGTCTCATGAGGGGCGTAGAATGATGATCAAGGGAAAAGTACACAGGTTCGGGGACGACGTCAATACGGACGATATCATCTCGGCGCGGTATCTGAGCACCACCGACCCCAGGGAGCTGGGCGCGCACTGCATGGAGATCCTGGACAAGGATTTTGCGAAGCGGGTGGCGGCCGGCGATATCGTGGTGGCCGGCAGGAACTTTGGCTGCGGCTCTTCGCGCGAGCACGCGCCGGTCGCGCTCAAGGGCTGCGGGGTGGGGCTCGTTATCGCCGAGAGCTTCGCGCGCATCTTTTACCGCAACGCCATCAATATCGGCCTGCCGATCATCGAGCTTTCCCGGGCACAGGCGCTTGGGGCCGGCGACGAGGTGGAGGTCGACCTGGCCCGGGGCGCGGTCAACGATATCACGCAGGGCAAGACCTACCAGGCTCCGCCGTTCGCGGATTTTATCTGCCGCATCATCGATGCCGGCGGGCTGGTGAAATGGGCGAAGAAAGAGATCCGTTAAGAGGAGTGCGTATGTATAAGATAGCCGTCATCCCCGGCGACGGGACAGGCCCCGAGGTCGTTCGCGAAGGGTTGAAGGTCCTGGACGCCGCCGCACAAAAATTCGGGTTTAAGTATGAGAAGGCGACCTTTGACTTCGGCGGGGAACGTTATCTCAAGACGGGGGAGACCCTCCCTGAGAACGCGGTCCACGAGTTGAGGAAGTTCAACGCCATCTATCTCGGGGCCATCGGCCACCCGCAGGTCAAGCCGGGGATCCTGGAGCAGGGGATCCTCCTGAAGCTGCGTTTTTCCCTGGACCAGTACATCAATCTGAGGCCGGTACGCCTCTATAACGAGGCGTTCTGCCCGGTCAAGGACAAGAAGCCCGAAGACGTCGACTTCCTCGTCGTGCGCGAGAACAGCGAGGGGCTGTACAAGGGGATGGGCGAGTTCCAGGAGAAGGGCACGGACCAGGAGGTCGCGATCCAGGTATCGTATAACACGCGCAAGGGGGTGGAGCGCTGCATCCGGTACGCCTTTGAGGTCTGCCGCAAGCGCGCCAAGAGAAAACAGCTGACCCTGTGCGGCAAGACGAACGTCTTGACCTTCGCGTGGGACCTGTGGCAGCGCGTCTTCGACGAGGTGGCCGGGGAATATCCGGACGTCAAGACCGACTACGCCCACGTGGACGCGACGACGATGTGGTTCGTCAAGAACCCCGAGTGGTTCGACGTCATCGTCACGGACAACATGTTCGGCGACATCATCACGGACCTGGGCGCCATGATCCAGGGCGGCATGGGGATCGCCGCGGGAGGCAATATCAATCCCGAGGGTGTCTCGATGTTCGAGCCGATCGGCGGCTCGGCACCCAAGTACACCGGTAAAAATGTCATTAATCCGCTGGCGGCCATCTGTGCGGTCTCGATGATGCTGGATACGCTGGGCGAGGCCGAGGCGGCGACGGCCATCGAGAACGCCGTCATCCGGATCGTCCAGACCAAGCTCAAGTCGCTGGGCGCCGGCAAGATGGGCTACTCGACCCGTGAGGTCGGCGACCTCGTCGCCGCAAGCCTGTAATCTGGAGAAGTCGTGAGAAAGAAGTCTAAATATAACGTGGCGGTGGTGGGGGTAGGCGCGGTAGGCGTGGAGATGCTGCGGGCCCTTCGCCAGCGGCAGTTTCCGGTCAGGGACCTGAAGGTATTGGCTCGCAGCGCGCGTGCCATCGAGGTGGACGGCGCCAGCTATCAGGTCGAGGTGACCGCGCCGGAGGCCTTTGAGGGGATCGATATCGCGCTCTTCGCCGGAACCGAAGGCGAGAAGGGCGCGGCGGTGACTTATGCCGCAGAGGCCGTGAAGCGCGGGGCGCTCGTCATCGACAACGGCGCGGACTTTCGCCTGGAGCCGGACGTGCCGCTTGTCGTCCCCGAGGTCAATCCCAAAGACGCCAAAAGGGCGTTGAAGGGCCGCGGCATCATCGCGAACCCGAACTGTTCGACCATCCAGATGGTGGTCGCGCTCGCGCCTGTCCATAGATTGTTCAAGATCAAAAAGGTCGTCGTGGCCACCTACCAGGCCGCCTCAGGCGCCGGCAGCAAGGCCGCGCAGGAGCTTTTTGACCAGACCCGCAGCGTCCTGGACGGCCGGGCGGCCGTGCCGCAGGCGCTGGATCAGCGTATCGCCTTTAACCTCTTTCCGCACATCGGCGGTTTCGGCGAAGCGGCCTATACGAGCGAAGAGTGGAAGATGGTCAAAGAGACGCACAAGATCCTCCATGATCCGAAGATAAAGATCTCGGCGACGAGCGTGCGTGTCCCCGTCAAGACCGGTCACGGCGAGGCCGTGTACATCGAGTGCCGCCGGCCCGTGGATATCGACGCGGTCAGGAAGGCGTTCACCGAGGCGCCCGGCGTGGTGGTGATCGATGATCCGGCCTCGTCGCGTTATCCGATGCCGGTGGATGCCGAGGGCCGCGACGAGGTCTTTATCGGCCGCATCCGCAAAGACCCCTCGGATGAGAAGGCGCTGTGGCTGTGGGTCGTCGCGGACAACCTGCGCAAGGGGGCGGCGACGAACGCCGTGCAGATCGCGGAGCTGTTCGTGAAACGTTGACCCCGCAGATCCTTGATGATACCGGGCCCCGCACTTTCTCTTGATCGATGTCCCGCAAGAAGGTGCGGGGCCCTTGTCTATGCGCACCTACAAGCTCACCCTCCAATACGATGGTTCGCGGTATGCCGGCTGGCAGCGCCAGACCCGGAGGGAGGGGTCCGGCCGGTCCAGTCCGCGCCCTGCGTTCAGGACACTTCAACAGGAGATCGAGGAGGCTCTTCAGAAGGTCCTCCGGCACAAGGTCTCGCTGGTGGCCTCGGGTCGCACGGACGCCGGGGTCCATGCGGCGGCCCAGGTCGCCCACTTTTCGTCCGCGTGCAAGGTCGATGTCGGACGTCTCAAAGGGGCGCTCAACGGGATCCTGCCGCGGGATATCCGCGTTTCGGATATCGAGGAGGTCTTAAGGTCCTTTCACGCGCGGTTCGCCACCCAGGCCAAGACGTATGTCTACGTCCTTTCCATCGGCGCAACGAAGGTCGCCTTTGACCTGCCATGGGTGACCGAGGTGCCCTACGATCTGGATCTTCGGGCCATGCGCAGGGCCGCCGGGGTCCTGGTGGGACGTCACGACTTTAAATCCTTTCAGGGGCAGGACCGGGTCGAGCGGGACTCCGTGACGCGCGTGGACGCGATCCGTATCACCAGGACAAAGGACAAGACGGGCCTTGCCTTCCTTTCGGGCCGCACCTTTGTCACGATCGAGATCACGGCCGCCGGATTTCTGCGCGGGATGGTGCGTAATATCGTCGGTACCCTGATCGACGTGGGCCGTGGCAGGCTGAAGGCAGAGAGCATGCCAGAGATCCTGAGCGGCCGCGACCGCCGTCTGGCCGGGCCGTGCGCGCCGGCGCGGGGACTGTTTTTGAAAGACGTCTCTTATGCATAGGCAGACGTTATTGCAACTCATCCGTTCGCGATTCTCTTCCCGATGGGACTTCTACGCGGCGGTCTTTTTCTGCTCCTGGGTGCTCCTCCTGATCCCTTCCTGGCCGCGCCTGCCGTACTTCATGGACGCCTATTATCACCTTTCCGTGATGCGTGGTTTTCTGGATGCCGGCGGCTGGGTCGGTCACGCGTTCTGGGAGGCGGCGCCGGTGGGCCGGCCGCACCTCTATCCGCCGCTCTTTCATTTTCTGGGTTGCGGCCTTCTGGGCCTGGGGCTGCCGGTCCTCTTCGTGGCGCGGCTTTTGGAGTTCTTGATCTATCCGTTGTTTCTGTTCGTCTTCTGGCGCGGGGCGCGGCGGCTCGCGTCGGAGCGCATCGCCTTTTTGTTCCTCCTCATGCTGTCAACGAGCGTGCCCCTGTACGTCTACGCGATCAACAACGCGCCTTTTACCCTGGCCATGCTCTTTGGTTTCGGCGCGTACCTCCTGCATCGCGAAGGGCGTTGGAAGGGCGCGGGCCTCCTGTTGGCTGCCGCCTTTTACACGCACACGCTGATGTCGGCGCTGACGGCCGCGGCCTTTCTTGCCGGTGGCATCGTCGAGGATAAGAGGGGGCTTCGCCGGGCAGCGGCGTCTTTGTTGTTGGGGCTGGTCCTCGCCGCGCCCCTGTTCATGCATCAATGGGCGTTCCGGTCCTTTTTTGTCTTGCAGAGGGTCTTGGAGTTTTATTCGGCGCAGATGAGCATCCCCTTGTATCTGCTGGCGGCCCTGGGTGTGAGCAGGGCCGTGCGGCCGGGCAAGGGCGGCCGTTATTTTGTCGTTCTCTACGCGGTCCTGGCCGCGCTGTGGGGAACAAACCGGGACCGTTTCCTGTCGGGACAAGGCGTCATCCCCTTGTGTTATTTTGCAGCCACGGCCCTGGACTTTGGCTGGGAGCGGGTCGCCTCCAAACGCGCGTCCGAGCGCTGGGGTTTCTGGCTCCTTGTGACCGGTATCTTTTTTGTGGCCACCCCTCAGATAGAGCTCGTAGCGTTTCCCCCTTCGATGCGGACGCAGACCTCGATGCGGATGCAGACCTCGGATCATATGCAGACCTTGATGCGGGCCGAGACCTCGATGCGGATCCGGACTTCTTCTGCCTTGCGGGAGATAGGCGGCGTCGAGGGGGTCGCCGGCATAAAGGCAAAGACCCTGTATCATCCCCGTTTTGTGCGGGAGTTGGTCGAGTGGATCAGGGCCAGGACGCGGCCGGATGATATCCTTTATTCGAACTTCCCGTATGCGGGGGGGATGGTGGCGGTCCTGGCACACCGGGCGACGTCCACCGTCATGCTGGCGGAGGTGCGTCCCTGGGTCTCTTTTGACGCGAAGCGTGCGGCAGGGTGGGTCGTCTGGTTCAAGGAGCCCGATAGGGAACCCGGCATGCCTCTGAGCGATCTCCCGTCTTCCTATGGTCTTGTCCCGGTGGCCGAGACAGAGCTGGCCTGGATCTTTGAGAACCCCGCGGTCCCTGTCGGCCGGCAGGTAACATCGGCCCTCTGGGGGTGGCCCTTTATCCTCTTTTGCGTGTTTTTATGGCTTTTTGTCTACCTCTTGGAAGAGGACCGCTTCCGGCGGAAAAGTCAAAAATTGGGTTGACATAATCGGGGCATATGTTATAATTTGCGCTCTATGAAAACGTTCGTTCCTAAGAAGCAGGAATTGGCTGCAAGCCGGCGCTGGTATCTGGTCGATGCCAACGGGTTGATCCTCGGCCGCATGGCCGCGCGCGTGGCCTCGATCATCAGGGGCAAGCACAAACCGACGTACGCAGCCCATGTGGATACGGGGGACTTCGTCGTTGTGATCAATGCCCGGAAGATCCGCGTCACGGGCCGTAAGCTTAAGCAGAAGCAGTACTTACGCTTTTCGGGCTATCCGTCAGGGTTGAAGCGCACGTCGCTCGAAGTGATGCTGAGGACCAAGCCGACCGAGGTCATCAAGTCTGCGGTCCGCCGTATGCTGCCGGCAGGGCCTTTGTATCGCGACATGCTCAAGAAGCTTAAGGTATTCGCGGATGCCGAGCATCCGTTCAAGAAGGTCCCTTTCGTCAATCTGGAGATCACCTAACATGATGGAGCAGGATAATATCTTCAAGGCAACAGGAAGGCGCAAGGAGGCCACGGCGCGCGTGCGCCTGGCCACGGGACAGGGCCGCATCACCGTCAACAAGAGACCCTATGAGACGTACTTCCTGCGCGAGACAGACCGCCTGGTCATCAACCAGCCGTTCGTGGCGACCAGCACGGTCGACAAGTTCGACGTGCAGGCCCTGGTGGATGGGGGGGGCTTGAGCGGACAGGCGGGAGCGTTGCGTCATGGGATCTCGCGCGCCCTGGGCATGGTCGATACCGAATATCGCGCCCTCCTGCGCAAGGGTGGTTTCTTGACGCGGGATCCGCGCATGAAAGAGAGGAAGAAGTACGGCCAGAAGGGGGCGCGCAAGCGCTTCCAGTGGACGAAGCGTTAACGTCCGACTGACACAGGCATCCCCAAGCCGCCGGCTTCCCCGGCGGCTTTTTTGTTGTGGCGGTCCCGCCGGACAGGGGGGTCCCTCTACCGGCAGACAATAAGGAAGTTTTTCGGCAAATGTCTGCGAGGGATTGCCTTTTTGTCGTAGCGACACGGTTTGATGGAGCGTCACGGCAAAAAGGCAAACCGAAGCAGACGGCGAAAAACTTCGTCTGATGGTAGAGGGACCCCCTTCCGGCAGAGAAGTCCGACAGGCTGCCGACGGGGGAGGGGCGGTTCTCGACGAAAAAACCTTGACGACGTGATTATTTTAGCATAACATGAAAAGAAGCGATTTCGATGTTGTCGCCGAGAAAAAGAAAGGAAAGCCGTCATGATACGGATAGGGATCGTCGGGGCCAAGGGGTTCGGGGGCGAGGAGCTGATCCGGCTGCTCGTGAACCACCCCCACGTGCGCCTGACGTATTTGTCGGACCGGGTCGAGGCACCCGAGCCGATCACCGCGAGCCTGCCGCAGTTTACCGGACGGGTCGATCTGGATTGCGAGCCGTTCAACGCGAAGAAGGCCGCCGGGCGCTGCGACCTGGTCTTTCTCGCCCTGCCGCACACGGTGTCGATGACGCTGGCGTCCGGGCTGGCGGTCCGGGGCAAGAAGATCGTGGACCTCAGCGCCGATTACCGGTTGCACGACGTGGGCGTGTACGCCGCTTATTACAAGACGGCCCACAAGGACAGGGTGAACCTGAAGAAGGCTGTCTATGGCCTCCCCGAACTGTATCGGGAAAAGATCAAGAAGGCCGCCTTTATCGCCAATCCGGGGTGTTATCCGACGGCGGCCATCCTGGGGATCGTCCCGGCGCTGGTCGCCGGGATCGTCGACCCGCAGGATATCATCGTCGACGCCAAGTCGGGCGTGACGGGCGCCGGAAAGAAGGCCGGGTTTGAATTTTCTTTCACGCAGCTTGACGGGGACTTCAGGGGGTATCGTTTCCTCCGCCACCAGCACGCCCCGGAGATCGATCAGGAGCTTTCCCAGGTCGCCGCGCAGAAGATAAAAGTCGTCTTTTGCCCGCACCTCTTGCCGGTGCGGCGGGGGATCTATGAGACGATCTACCTGAGACTGAAGAGGTCCGTTTCCCCTGAAAAGATCCACGGGGTCTATAAGAAGTTTTACAAGACCGAGCCCTTTGTCCGGGTCCGGGGGTTGGATACCCTGCCACAGCTGCGGCACGTCGTGGAGACGAACTATTGCGACATCGGCCTCGCCGTCGATGCCGGGCAAAGACGGCTCATCGTCGTGGCGGCCATCGACAACCTGGTCAAAGGCGCTTCGGGTCAGGCCGTCCAGAACATGAACCTCATGTGTGGCTTTCCGGAGTCTACCGCGCTTTTATGAAGCTCATCCTGAATTCGGGGCATCTTCCGCAGGGATTTCTGGCGGCCGGTGTTGCGGCCGGTATCAAGCGCCGGGGCAGGCGCGACCTGGGGTTGTTGTATTCCGGGGTCCCCTGTGCCGCCGCCGCTTTTTTTACCGTCAACAGGATCCAGGCCGCGCCCATCCTGGTGAGCCGCCGGCATCTGGGCCGCGGGAAGATCCGGGCCCTGATCGTCAACAGCGGCAACGCCAACTGCATGACGGGCACGAAGGGTATCCGTGCGGCGGAGGCGATGGCCTCTGCGGTGGCCGCGGCCTTGCGCCTGAGTCCGTCGCAGGTGCTCGTCGCGTCCACGGGGATCATCGGCCGACAGCTCCCCGTTGATCGCATGAGCCGGGCCGTACCCAGGCTGGTCGAGGATTTGGATGATCGCGGCCTCTGCCGCATGGTCGAGGCGATACGGACAACGGATACCTTCAGCAAAGAGGCAATGGTCTCTTTTCATCTCGGCGGCCGGCGGGTGACCGTGAGCGGCATCGCCAAGGGCGCGGGCATGATCGCCCCGCGGATGCGGCTGGCCACGATGCTGTCTTTTATCGTGACCGACGCCGCGATAGCGCAAGGGGCCCTGAGGAAGGCCCTGGCGGACGCCGTGGCGCACTCCTTCAATGCGATCACCGTGGACGGTTGCATGAGCACCAACGATACGGTCGTGGCGCTGGCCAACGGACAGGCCGCCAACAGGACGATCGCGGCGGGGTCCCGGGATTACGGTATATTTTCCAAGGCCCTGCGGGAAGTCTGCGCCGCATTGGCCCGGATGATCGTGCGGGATGCCGAGGGCGCCACGAAGTTCATTGCGGTCAGCGTGAAGAGGGCGGCCAGCCATACGGAGGCCGAGGCGCTCGCCTTCGGCGTCGCGAACTCGGTGCTCTTCAAGTGTGCGATGTTCGGTTCGAATCCCAACTGGGGCCGCATCGCCGCAGCGCTGGGCGCGGTCGGCGCTCGTCTGGATTGGCAGAAGATGACGATCGCGCTGAACGGTGTCGCCGTCTTCAGGAAGGGCAGGCCCGTGGCGCTCAAAAAGCGGGGCCTGTTGAGAGGGCGGGACATCGACGTGGAGATCGACCTGGCCCGGGGCCGGGGGGCCAAGCGCGTCTGGACCTCGGACCTGTCGTACGGATACGTGCGGATCAACGCGGAGTATAACTGAACCCTACCGGTGGGTGGCCGAGGCGGCTCGGCCCCAGACGCGCGAGCGCAAGGGGCGCTGGTCCGACGGATAAGTCGGACCGATGAGCGCGGCCGCCGAGTCGGTGAGGCGGCCCGGGGCGCAGAAGCGCCCACGCCCAACCTAAGGTGTCGAGCAAAAAAGGCTCCCACGGGGGGATGGGGCGCTGGTCGGCCGAATAAGGCCGACCGGGTAGCGCGCCGGCCGAGACGTGAGGCCGGCCGGGGCCGCGGAAGCGGCCACGCCGAGGTTGGATGACGAGCGAGCGCGGATGGGGGCGAACGCCTCGGACAGGACCCGCCGGATGTGACGGGTACACAAAGGGGTAGGCTATGGAGGAAGCGATCAAAAAAGCGGATGTGCTGATCGAGGCGCTGCCGTATATCAAGAATTTCCGCCACAAGACCTTTGTCTTCAAGTACGGCGGCAGCATCCTGGGCGAGGAGTCTATACGAAAGAGCGTCCTGGAGGACCTGGTCTTTTTGACGTTCATGGGCATCAAGACCGTCCTCGTGCACGGCGGCGGGCCGAACATCTCGGAGAAGATGCGCAAGATCGGCAAGAAGACGGAGTTTGTCGACGGCATGCGCGTGACGGACGCCCAGACCCTGAAGGTCGTCGAGGACGAATTGAACGAGCTCAACGGCATGATCGTCGAGGAGGTTGCAAAGATCGGCGGGTCGGTCGCGGGCCTGAGCGGCAAGGACCACGGCATCATCCGCGCCCAGAAGATGCCCTCCAAGGTCGACATGGGCTTCGTGGGCGTGGTGGCCGGGGTCGCCGTCGATGAGATCGAAAAGGAGCTCAAGAATCACGCGCTGGTGGTGATCGCGCCCATGGGGACCGACGAGAAGGCGGTCGTGTATAACATCAACGCCGATGAGGCGGCCTCCAAGATCGCCGCTTCGCTCTCGGCCGAGAAGTTCGTGCTCCTGACGAACGTGCGCGGGGTCATGCGCGCGCCGGAGGAGCCGGATTCGCTGATGGGCAGCCTCCGCCTGAAGGACATCAAGAGTCTTATCAGCCAGAAGGTGATCCAGGCGGGGATGATCCCCAAGGTGAACGCCTGCATCGACGCCCTGAAGGGGGGCGTGAAGAAGACGCACATCATCGATGCCCGTATCCCGCATGCCATTCTTCTCGAGATCTTCACGGACATGGGTATCGGAACGGAGATCGTGAAATAGATGACCAAACAGGATATCTTTGAGGCCTACAGCGCCTGCATCATGCCGACCTACACGAAGGTCCCCAGGATCTTCGTGAAGGGCAAGGGCACGAAGCTGGTCGATATCGACGGCAAGGAGTACGTCGACTTTTTCCCGGGCTGGGGGGTGGGCAATGTCGGCCACTGCCACTCGGCGGTTCTGTGCGCCGTCCGGGACCAGCTCGGCAAGCTGATCCACCTGCCGAACAACTACTTCCATCCGGCGCAGGCGAAGCTTGCCGCCGAGCTGGTCCGTCAGGCCTTCCCCGGCAAGGTCTTCTTTGCCAACTCCGGCGCCGAGGCCAATGAGGCCGCCATCAAGCTGGCCCGGGCGTGGGGCGCCCGCGGCAACGGCGCTGCACGCTACGAGATCATCACGTTCAAGGACGCCTTTCACGGCCGGACGCTGGCGACGCTCACGGCGACCGGCCAGGCCAAGTACCAGAAGGGTTTTGAGCCTCTGGTCGAAGGTTTTGTGACGAATGTCGCTTTCAATGATTTCGAGGATCTGCGGTCGGCGAAGACCGACAAGACCGTCGCGGTCATGATAGAACTGGTCCAGGGCGAGGGCGGCGTCCGCGTGGCGACACCCGACTTTGTCCGCGCGGTCCGGGATTTTTGCACACAGAACCGGCTCCTTTTGATCGTGGATGAGGTCCAGACCGGCATGGGACGCACGGGCAAGATGTTCGCGTTTCAGAACTATGGCATCACCCCGGACATCATGACGCTGGCCAAGTCGCTGGGCGGAGGGCTGCCGATCGGCTGCGCGGTCGCACACAAGGATATCGCCGACACACTCAAACCCGGGATGCACGCCTCGACCTTCGGCGGCGGCCCTGTCGTCTGCCGGGCGGCCCTGGGCGTCTTCAAGGCGATCCAGAAGGACAAGATGCTGGCCAACGTCGGCCGCATGGCGCCGTACCTCTTTGAACGGCTCGAGGCCTTAAAGAAGAAGCACGCGGTCATCAAGGAAGTAAGGGGCCTGGGGCTCATGATCGGCGTCGAGCTCAACCAGCCCGGCGCGCCGGTCTATGAAAAGTGCCTGGAAAAAGGATTGTTGATCAACTGTACCCACGAGACGGTCCTGCGGTTGATGCCGGCCCTGAACGTGACGAGGAAGCAGGCCGATTTTGCGCTCGGGGTGCTGGACGAAGTGTTGGGGGCTTTATGAAAACGGGAAACAAGGACTTCCTCACGGTCACGGACTTCAACGCCGAGGAGATCCTGAAGATATTCGAGACGACGAAAGACCTGAAGAAGAACCCGTTCCGGGACGCCTTCAAAAACAAGGCGGTGGGGCTCATCTTCCAGAAGCCGTCCTTGCGCACGCGCGTCTCGTTTCAGGTGGGCGTCTGGCAGCTCGGCGGCCAGTGCATGTCCTTGAGCCCGGCTGAGGTCAACATCGGCGTGCGCGAGTCGGTCAAGGATGCGGCCAAGACCCTGTCGCGGTATCTGAGCCTCGTCATGGCGCGGGTCTTCAGGCACAAGGACGTCGAGGAGTTGGCGACGCACGCGACGATCCCGGTCGTCAACGGCCTGAGCGATCTGTATCATCCCTGCCAGGCCCTGGCCGACATCTTCACCGTCCAGGAGAAGAAGGGATCCCTCAAGGGTCTGACGCTGGCCTTTATCGGCGACGGCAACAACGTCTGTCACTCGCTGTGCCACGCGGCCTCGATGCTCGGTATGCACGTGCGGGTCGCCAGCCCCAAGGGGTTTGCCCCGCACAGAGAGGTGACGGCCTCAGCCCAGGTCCTGGCATCGGCCACCGGCAGCCAGATCCTCGTCACGACAGACCCCAGGGCGGCGGCCGAGGGGGCCGATGTCCTCTATACGGACGTCTGGGCGAGCATGGGTCAGGAGCGGGAGGCCGGCCGCAGGGCCAGGATCTTCAAGAAATATCAGATCAACGAGGCCCTCGTGGCCCTGGCGAAAAAAGATGCCCTGGTGATGCACTGCCTGCCCGCGCACCGGGGGGCGGAGATCACGAACGAGGTCATCGACGGACCGCACTCCGTCGTCTTTGACGAGGCGGAGAACCGGCTCCACGTGCAGAAAGCGATCATGCTGAAGCTTTTGGGCAAGTGATCTTTTAGGATACAACCAGGACACAAGGAGCGATGCATGAAAAAGGTCGTGTTAGCGTATTCCGGCGGACTGGATACGTCCTGCGCCATCAAGTGGCTCAGCGACCGGGGCTGGGACGTCGTGGCCTACATCGCGGACGTCGGGCAGGGGGAGGATTTTGCTCAAGTGAAGAGACGGGCCCTTAAGACGGGCGCGAGCAAGGTCCATGTCGGGGACCTTAAGAGAGAGTTCATCGATGATTTCGTCCTGCCGGCCCTGCAGGCCAACGCCGTTTATGAGGGAAAGTATCTGTTGGCCACGGCCCTGACGCGGCCCCTTATCGCCAGGCATCTCGTGGAGGTGGCCCACAAGGAAAAGGCCCGGGCCATCGCCCACGGCTGCACCGGAAAAGGCAATGACCAGGTGCGCTTCGAGGTGACGGCGCGGATCCTGGATCCGAAGCTCGAGATCATCGCGCCGGTCCGGGAGTGGCAGTTCAGGTCGCGGGAGGAAGAGATCGATTTCGCCTTGGCGCACCGGATCCCGCTGAACGTCTCCAAGAAAAAGGTCTACAGCATCGACAGGAACCTCTGGGGGGTCAGCATCGAGTGTGGGAAGCTCGAGGACCCGTGGCGGGAACCGCCTCAGGACGCCTACCAGATGACCGTCGACCCGGTCCGGGCGCCGGTGAAACCCGCTTACGTCACGGTCACGTTCGAGAAGGGCGTGCCGAGGAAGCTGGATGGCAGAGCCTTGGGCCTGGAGGCCTTGATTGGTTCCTTGAACAAGCTCGCCGGCAGACACGGGGTAGGGCGGGTGGACATGGTCGAGAACCGGCTCGTGGGGATCAAGTCCCGGGAGATCTACGAGTCTCCAGCGGCGACCTGCCTCTACGCGGCCCACAGGGACCTGGAGAGCCTGGTGTTCGACAGGGAGCTCTTGCATTACAAGATGTCCCGGGAGGGGCTCTACGCTCAGCTGGTCTATTACGGGTTATGGTATGCGCCGCTCAAGGCCTCCATCGACGCGTTCATCAGAGAGACGCAGAAGAAGGTCACGGGTACGGTGCGGCTCAAGCTCTACAAGGGCAGCTGTGTCGTGGTCGGCAGAAGGTCCCCGCACTCGCTGTATAAAGAGGAGCTGGCGACGTATTCAAGCAAGGATAAATTCGACCACAAGCTGGCCGAGGGGTTCATCAAGATCTGGGGCCTGCCGTTCCAGAAAGGCTGATGACCATGAAAAAAAAGTTGTGGGGCGGACGGTTCAAGGAGAAGATGGATCCGGTCTTCGAGCAGTTCAGCGCTTCGATCGAGACGGACTTCCGGCTGGCGAAGTGCGACCTGATCGGCAGCTTCATCCACGTCCACGTCTTGAAAGAGGCGGGGCTCTTGAAGGTGGCCGAGCTCGCCCGCTTCAAGAAGGCCCTGGCGGCTCTGATCAAGAAGGCGGATGCCGGCTCCTTCCCGTATGATTTCTCGAGCGAAGACATACATACGAACATCCACAACGCGCTGGCGAGATCTGTGGGCGCGCTCGCCGGAAAGCTGCAGACCGGCCGGTCGCGCAACGACCAGGTCGTCTTTGCGACCAAGCTCTATTGTTTGCTCTGTGGGGCCCAGCTCCAGGAGTCGATCGCGGGCGCACGCAAGAGCCTCATGGTCCTGGGGCACCGCTATGACGATGTCCGGATGCCCGGCTACACGCACCTGCAGCACGCACAGCCCGTGGCTTTTAAGGATTATGTGGAGGCCTTCTCGCTGATGCTGGAGCGGGATGCCGAGCGGCTGGAGTCGGCTCTCCGGGGATTGAAGATCTCGCAAGGCTCCGGCGCGCTCGCCGGCACCCCGATTGCGAAGGCGCATTATAAGGCGGGGATCAAAAGAGGCCTGAGGGCCCTCGAGATGTCCGGGTTGACGCCGTTTATCGGCACGCCCGACAACACGCTAAAAGATGTCAGCGACAGGGATTTCGTCATCGAGATCCTATCGGTCCTGGCGTTGATCGGCATGCACCTCTCGCGGCTCGCCGAGGACCTGATCTTGTGGTCCACGCGGGAGTTCGGGTTCATCACGCTGGGCGACGCGTATTGCACGGGAAGCTCCCTGATGCCCCAGAAGAAGAACCCGGATGCGCTGGAGTTGATGCGGGGCGCGGCCGGGATCCTCACGGGTAACCTGACCGCGGTCCTCACGACGATGAAGGGGTTGCCTTTGACCTATAACCGGGACATGCAGTGGGATAAAGGGCCGCTCTTCGAGTCGCTGGATATCGTCAAGGACGAACTGTCGGTGGCGGCGGGCCTCCTTGGGGTCGTCAAGGTCAACAGGGATAAGATCGCGGCCCAGATGGCGGATGACGGTCTTTATGCCACGGCCCTGGCCGATCATCTGGTCAACAAGGGCGTGGCCTTCACCGAGGCGCACGCGGCGATCGGTAAGTTGATCCGGTTCTGCGTTGAAAAGAAACGGCCGGTGCGACATTTGAGCCGGGCGGAGTTGAAGTCCTTTTCGCCGAAACTGGAAAAGGACGAGGTCATCCGGTTGCTGGCATCCGGGCGTTGACCGTCCGCTTGCGGCGGAGTTACGAAGGCGGGGATTCAATTGATCTCGCCTGTGCAGAACACCACGGGGTCGCCCGGGGGATTTCCATGCATCACTTTTTCGAGCGGAACAGGGAGTTGTGCTGTGAACGGGTCAGTCTCGCGGGCCTCGCACGGCGCCACGGCACGCCCCTTTTTGTCTACAGCCGGGCGACGCTGTTGGACCACCTGGCTAAGCTCCAGAGGGCGCTGCGCCCCTTAAGGCCCCTCATCTGTTTTTCCGTCAAGGCCAACTCGAACCTGAGCCTTCTCAGGCTTCTCGTCCGTCACGGGGCGGGGCTGGACATCGTCTCCGGCGGCGAGCTGCACCGTGCAAGGCGGGCGGGTGTCGCCCCGCGCCGGGTCGTCTATGCGGGTGTGGGCAAGACCGAAGAGGAGATCGTCGAGGCGGTCCGCCGGGGGATCCTGTTTTTTAACGTCGAATCCCTCCAGGAGCTGTGCCGGATCAGCGACGTCGCGGTCCGTCTGAGGAGGACGGCGCGCGTCTGTGTTCGGGTGAACCCGAACATCGACCCGCACACGCACCGTTACATCACGACCGGGACTTCCGCAAGCAAGTTCGGCGTGGACTTCGAGACGGCGCGGCTCATCTTTTTGAACCGCGATAGGTTCAAAGGCGTGCGGGTGCTGGGCCTCCACATCCATATCGGCTCGCAGATCACGCAGGCCAGGCCTTTTCTTGCGGCGTTACGGCGCACGCTCGGTCTCATCAGCCACCTGCGGGCGCTCGGGATCGATGTGCCGTGGCTGAACGTCGGCGGGGGGCTGGGTATTATTTACCACAAGGAGAGGCCGCAGACCGCCCATGAGTACGCGCAGGCCCTCCTGCCGCTGTTGCGCCGCAAGCGGCTCAAGATGATCTTCGAGCCCGGCCGTTTCATCGTGGGCAACGCCGGCGTCCTGGTGACGCGTGTCCTTTACGTGAAAGAGACGCCCGGCAGGCGCTTTGTGGTGGTCGATGCCGGCATGAACGACCTGATGCGGCCGTCGCTCTACGAGGCGCACCATGAGATCCGTGCCGTGGACGCCCGCACTCTCGATAGAAAGACGCTCAAGAGGACGGACGTGGTCGGTCCTATTTGCGAGAGCGGGGATTTTCTGGCCCGGGACAGGATGCTGCCGGCCTTCAGGCCCGGAGATCTTTTAGCGGTGATGAGCGCCGGCGCCTACGGCATGAGCATGAGCTCCAACTACAACTCCCGGCGCCGCGCCGCCGAGGTGCTTGTCGGGGACAAGGACCATCGTCTCATCCGCCGACGCGAGACCTTTGCGGATCTGGTGCGCTGCGAGCGGATGGTCGAGGCGCCATGAAAAAGATACCTTTTGTCAAGATGCAGGGCGCGGGAAACGACTTCGTGTTGGTCGATGCCCGGCGGGCGTTGCCCGTCGCGCTGCGCGCGTCCTTCGTCCTCAAGATCTGTGACCGGAGGTTCGGGGTGGGGGCGGACGGTCTGCTGGGGGTCCACAGGTCCCGCAAGGCGGACGTCGGCATGCGGATCTTCAATGCGGACGGCTCCGAGGCCGAGATGTGCGGTAACGGCGCGCGGTGCCTGGCGCTGTACTATGCGCTGCGTTCCGGGAAAAAGAAATTTTGCATCGAGACGCAAAGCGGCATCCTGGAGGCCCGTGTCGCCGGGCCGGCGTCCGTGAAGCTGCGCATGCCGGACCCGAGCGCTATCCGGCTCGACCAGATGGTGCGCGTCGGCAAGAACACCTTCGAGGCCGATCTTATCAATACCGGCGTGCCGCACGCGGTCGTCGAGGTGGCGGACCTGGAGAGTGTCCCGGTGATGCGCCTGGGCCGGGCCATCCGGCGCCACGACCTCTTCATGCCGGCGGGCACGAACGTGGACTTTATCCGGATACGCGACGCCCGTCAGATCGACATCCGGACCTATGAGCGCGGGGTGGAGGCCGAGACCCTGGCCTGCGGCACGGGGGCTGTCGCCGGCGCCATCGCCAGCGCCCTCAACCATACCCGTGAGGGGCTGGAGGCGGCCGACGGCCGCGCGATGCGCCACAAGATCCGCGTCGGGACGAAGAGCACGCAAGTCCTGACGGTCACTTTTGCCGTCACCAAATATCAGGTATCGGATGTGTGGCTGGAGGGCAGGGCCAAAATCGTATATCAAGGGGTGTATCATGTTTAAGGGTTCCTATGTAGCGGTGGTGACGCCGTTCACCAAAGACGACAAGGTAGACGAGGCGGCGCTGGAAAGGCTCGTCGAATTCCATATCAAGAACGGCACGGACGGGATCGTCCCGTGCGGCACCACGGGTGAGTCCGCCACGCTCGACTACGGAGAGCACGACCGCGTGATCGAGATATGCGCGCGGGCCAGCCGCAAGAGGGTCCCGGTCATCGCCGGCACGGGGTCGAATTCGACGCAGGAGGCGATCGAGATGAGCCGGCACGCCAAAAAGAACGGCGCCGACGGCCTCCTCCTGGTGGCCCCTTATTACAACCGTCCGACGCAGCAGGGGCTTTACCTGCACTTCAAGGCGATCGCCGACGCGGTGGACCTGCCCATCATCCTCTACAACATCGCCTCGCGCACCGGCGTCAACATCGAACCGGAGACGACCGCCCGCCTGGTCAAGGATTGCAGGAACGTCGTCGGCATGAAAGAGGCGAGCGGGTCGCTCGACCAGATGGCGCGCACGAAACTTCTGTGCGGCGAAAAGCTTGTGCTTTTGTCCGGAGACGACTCCCTGACGCTGCCGCTCCTGGCGGTCGGCGGGCAAGGCGTCATCTCGGTCGTCGCCAACGTCATCCCTCAGGACGTCAAGGCGATGGTGGCCGCTTTTGCCAAAGGCGACATCCCGGAGGCGCGGCGCCTGCATTATAAGATGTTGCCCCTGATCAAGGCGATGTTTATCGAGACCAACCCCATTCCTGTCAAGACGGCGATGGGGCTGATGGGGTTGTGCGCGCCGGGGCTGCGCCTGCCGATGTGCGGCATCGGTGAAGCGAACCTCGGGAAGCTTAAAGACGCCCTGAAGGATTATGGGCTGATAACGTGATGCGCCCAAAAACGATCAAACTCGGCGTCAGCGGCGCCCTGGGCAAGATGGGCCAGAGGATCCTGGCGCTCGCCGCGCAGGACAAGGACTTCGTCCTCGCTCTTGCGTTGGAGCGGCCGGAGCATCCCCAGATAGGTTCAACGACACAGGGAGTGTGCGTCAGCGCCGACACGAAGGCCATCGCCGGCGTTGACGGCCTGATCGATTTTTCATCGCCGGCGGCGACGCTTGAGCACGTCGGGCTCTCGGTCCAGGCGGGCAGGCCGCTGGTCATCGGGACGACGGGACTCACCGCCGAGGACCAGAAGGTCGTCCGCGATGCGGCCAGGAAGGTCCCCATCGTTTTTTCGCCCAACATGTCGGTCGGCGTCAACGTGCTTTTCGGGCTGGTGGCGCAGGCCGCCGGGCAGCTCCCCGAGGGGTATGCGGTGCGCCTGCGAGAGATCCATCACGTCCACAAGAAAGACGCGCCGTCGGGGACGGCAAAAAGGTTGGCCCAGATCGTCAAGGACCGGCGGCCGTCCGGCGAGGTCCCTATCGAATCGGTCCGCGAGGGCGAGGTGATCGGTGACCACGCCGTCGTCTTTGAGAGCCCGTGGGACACGGTCACGCTCACCCATAGCGCCAAGACGCGCGACATCTTTGCGCTGGGGGCCTTGGAGGCTATGAAGTTCGCCGTGGCCCAAAGGCCCGGGCTTTACGACATGGCCGACGTGCTCGGCATCAAAAGATAAGACAGAAGGTGAGATTGAAAGGTGAGACTGAAAGGTCAGACCTTTGAGTCTCACTGAAAGGTCAGACCTTTGAGTCTCACTGAAAGGTCAGACCTTCGAGTCTCACGCCGCGGATTTTGCGGCGGCCGTCACCGGTGAGAGAGGAGTCAGGATGCAGATCGCGATCTCCAAAAGATTAGAGTCTCTGCCGCCGTATCTCTTCGCCGAGATCGATGCCGCCAAGCGCAAGGCCCGGCAGGCGGGCCGGCCTATCATCGACCTGGGCGTCGGCGACCCCGACATCCCCACGCCCCGTTTCGTCATCGATGCCTTGTATGAAGCGGCGCAGGACCCGAAGAACCACCGTTACGGGCTCGATCAAGGGATGCCGGAGCTGCGCCGGGCCATCGCGGCGTGGTATCAGAAACGTTTCAACGTCGCGCTGGACCCCGACAGGGAGATTCTGCCGTTGATCGGTTCCAAGGAAGGGATCGCGCACACCCCCGTGGCGTTTTTGAATAAGGGCGATCTGGCGCTCGTCCCGGACCCGTCTTATCCGCCTTACCGCAACGCCACCCTCCTGGCCGATGCCAAGCCGCAGCTGATGCCTTTGCGTGCGAGCAACGGTTTTTTGCCCGACCTCGAAGCGATCTCCGACGGCGTGGCCCAGAAGGCCAAGCTGATGTTCCTGAATTTCCCGAGCAACCCGACGGCAGCCGTCGCGGACGCCGCCTTTTTCGAAAAGGTCGTCGCCTTCGCCCAAAAGAACAACGTCATCGTCTGCCACGACGCGGCGTATTCCGAGATCGCCTTCGAAGGTTTCAGGCCGCCGAGTTTTCTCGAGACCCCCGGCGCCAGAGAGGTCGGGGTGGAGTTTCACTCGGTCTCAAAGACCTACAACATGACGGGCTGGCGCGTGGGCTGGGTGGCGGGTTGTCCCGACGTCGTCGGGGCCCTGGCGCGCGTCAAATCCAACATCGACTCCGGCATCTTCCAGGCGATCCAGCTGGCGGCCGTGGCCGCGCTCCAGCAGGGCGATGAGACGGTCAGGCAGAACAACGCCGTTTACGAAGAGCGCTTTCGCGTCTTCGTGGAGGGCTTGAACGGTATCGGCTGGAAGGTCGCCAGGCCCAAGGCGACCTTCTATGTCTGGGCCAAGAATCCCCGCAAGGCCAAGTCATCGCTGGAGCTCGCGAAGTTGCTTCTCGAACGCGCCAACATCATCGCAACGCCCGGGGTGGGGTTCGGCAAGTACGGTGAAGGGTATATGCGTTTTGCCATGACGCTCGACAAGGACAAGCTCAAAGAGGCGGTCGAGCGCATGAAGGTCTATCTGGTCGATGTCATGTAAGGCGATGAGGCGCAAGAGGTCCGCCGCGTCCGCGGTCTATATCGGTGTGGGCTCCAATAAAGGCAATAGGAGGCGGAATATCTCAGGGGCCCTGCGTCTCCTGCAGGAAGAGGTGGGTGTCCGCCTCGAGGCCGTCTCACCCTTTTATGAGACGCGGCCCGAAGGCGGGCCGGCAGGACAGAGGAATTATTGCAACGGCGTCATCCGGGTCCGGACGGCGTTGACGAACAGCCGTCTTCTCGCTGTCCTGAAGAAGGTGGAGGCACGCCTCGGCCGCCGGGCCGGCATCCGGGGAGCAGCCAGGGAAGTGGACCTGGATATTCTGGTGCGCGGCGGCCAGGTCGTCAGAAAAAAGGACCTGTGCATCCCTCATCCGCGCTTAGTCCGCCGTGCGTTTGTGTTGCGGCCGCTGGCAGACCTGGCCCCGGCCCTGCGACACCCCGTGACAAGAAAGACCGTGGCCGAGCACCTGCGGCAGGTCGCGGGCAACAGGAAGGTTAGAGACCGGAGGATCGCCGACTTTTTGTGAAGACCATCACACGCATCCGTCCGCTTCAAAACGTCCTACGCAGGCTCCGCAGACGGGGCCGGCGCATCGGATTCGTTCCCACGATGGGCGCCCTGCATGCGGGGCATCTGTCCCTCGTTCGCCGGGCCCGGCGCGAAAATGACGTCACCGTCGCGAGTATCTTCGTGAATCCTCTCCAGTTCGGTCCGAACGAAGACTTCCACAAGTATCCCCGCGATCCCAAAAAAGACGCACGCCTGCTCAAGGGCCTCTGCGATGTCCTCTTCTTGCCCAGCCCCAGGGTTTTCATCCCAAAAGACTTCAAGACGACCGTTGTGGTAAAAGACGTGAGCGCCCCGCTGTGCGGCGGCTCGCGGCCGGGCCACTTCACGGGCGTGGCCACGATCGTCGCCAAATTGCTTTTGGCCGTCGCCCCCGACCGGATGTATCTGGGGCAGAAGGACGCGCAGCAGGCGGTGGTCATCAAAAAGATGGTCCAGGACCTGAACTTTCCCGTGGACGTGGTGGTGTGCCCTATCGTGAGGGAGAAGGACGGCCTGGCGATGAGCTCACGCAACGCCTACCTCACGGCGCAAGAGCGCCGTCGCGCCCTGGTCCTTTATCAGGCCATCAAGTCCGCGCAACGCCTGGTGGCCAAAGGGGTGCGGGAGGCCGCCAGGATCATCCAGGCCCTGGAAGACCTGATCCATCGCGTCCCGGAGACGCGCATCGATTATATCGAGGTCGTCGACCCCAAGACGCTCGAGCCGGTCCGCACGATAACGGCCAGGGCCTTGCTCGCCCTGGCGGTCTACGTGGGCGAGACGCGGCTTATTGACAATACGATTTTGCGCGTAAGGCCTTAGCGGCC
>Ga0315537_1001117_pt1 | contig 21134 bp, 17 predicted proteins | sample SalMarSW160270MG_FD_203091 | JGI IMG/M metagenome (GOLD analysis project Ga0315537, IMG submission 203091) | Salt marsh sediment microbial communities from the Plum Island Ecosystem LTER, Massachusetts, United States - Salt Marsh Sediment SW1602-70 ...
TGGTAAGGATACAACGAGGCTTTCAATAACTTTCTGAAAACGGCACTGTTGGCATCGCATGGGAACGCTTTTTCGATTCGTTTCTTTAGAAGAGCATTGTCCCTCACCTGTGCGATAAATTCTATTGTGTCATCATAGCAGCGTAAGTCATGCTTGATCGCCCTGGCCTTTCTCATAAAGGTATCGAATTGGGAGTAACCTTGTGGCTTTAAAATTCCGCGTTTATCAAAGTAGCATGAAGCAAGTTCTATCAAAGATTTTGGACATTTTGTTCCGGGACTGAATATCACTTCCCGCTTAGCACCGTAACGTAAATAAATTTCTGAATAGGCTGGCTGAAAACCATCTATAAAAGCCTTCTTGCCGCCACGTTTTTGCTGAAGTTTGGCAAGTGTAAACTCAATGTGCTTACAGGTACCAAGGGTATTTACCGCAAAATCTGGACATGAACAGTAATTATTGCCTAATCCCTGGCCGCGAATTGCAACGCGATATTCACCGCCGGTTTGGGGATTTGTAACAGTAAATTCAGAGAAAATTGGTTCATCACCAATATTTTTAAGGCTGAAATTTTGTTTTTGTGCGAACTGTTTACGCAAAGCGATCTGCCATTGTTCCAAAGGCATATCTTCTGGTTTTCGCAAGTGTGAAATCTTTTTGATTTTACGCCCCTTTGGTGTTTTTCTTTTCATTTTGCGTTTTACTTTTACTTTGGCCATACCCTATACCCTTTGTATCATTGATTTATTAGTTTATTTCGCTAAAATAATATGAAAGTTGATCAAGGATTAAGAATCCCAAGGTAGCCCCCTTAAGATTAAAATTTTCTTTTATAGCAACTCCATGACCAACAGTATTTCTTGATAAGGTGATGTCTTTTATTGTCGGATCAAAGTTGGCAAAATAAACCTCAGTTAGATATTGATGAAATTTTAGTGGTAGCAAAGGGGTATATTGATGTTTCTGGGAATCTTCATTGGCGGGAAGCACTGTTCCGGCCAGATCTTTTTGACTTGCTTTCTCTGGTTGCCCCTGGATGGACTGATACTTCCTCATAATGCCTTCGATTCGGGGGTATAGCACAGATATACAACTCATCGCATCATTTTTTTGATAGTGCTCAGCAGCCTTGGATATGAAATCCATATGCGGCTCAAAAGATTTTATGTGTGACCAAATTGTGAGTCCTTCTGGTAATCTTTTTAACACATCTTCCTGTATTCGAGAAAGTAAATCATCCACATTCCAGCCTTCCCTGTTATGATTGATAATCCCGCTTATTAAATCATTGTTAAGCGTAATAAATGGAAACCAGCCATTTTGAAAAAGAGATTGCCATTCTGAGTCGGTAATTTTAAACCTCTCCTGAAATGTCAGATAAGCATAGTAACCACCTAATAATTGATTCAAATCATAATCTCTTTTGTCAATGCCATATGGAAGAGGAACTAAATCGTAAAATAAACCCTTTCTCCACCCAACGGAAAACAAAGCCATAACACCAACATCTTCAGGAACCTCAATATCATCAAAAACCAATTCTTTAATATCAGCAATATCGTCACGATATATTACTTGTCCCGCTTTAACTGATTTTTTACTCCTCATCAATGCCTTTACGGGTATGTTTATATATATCGTTGTAGAACCATCACCCCTTAGTATAACAAGCATATTGTCAATAGATGACGGAATAATTATGGTATTATGAACTTGAGAAATTTTGTTTAATAGGATTGATGCAAAATTTTCTAAACGGCTTATCAATAAATCACCATCTTCAGAAGAGACAAATTCCTTTTGGCATATCCAGAGATATTGGTCGGGCTTACACGATGCCATGGAAAAACCGGCAAAAGGTTTGTCAAGCTTAATATCAAATTTCGTCATCTTATTAACGGTAAATATCTTCATGTTCAATTACTTTCATAATCCTGTGTCTTTATTTCCAATGTCCGCCGGCAGGCCAATTCTTTGCGAATGGTTTGTCATTTGCCGTAGCAACAGATGGAGGCATAAGAAATTTATAAATATCGTCTATGACTTGAGACAGTTTCAAATCCGTATCATCAAGCCTGCTTGTCTTTAAGAAAGCTTTCCATTGGGTGTTCTTATCTGGGCTTGAAGAAAATTCCGCAGTTAAAGCGATCGGTGTATCTTTGGGGATAGCAGTGCCACGTCTGGCAAAGGTTGATTTTATAGCTTCAGCCAGGGTATTGCCATCAAATCGGAATTCTTTGGCCATCAGTCTCAAATCGTAATAATCTTTCATCCGGCTGTTCAACATCCCCCTAGAAATCATCGATTCGAATTTTTCAGCTACAACCGTTTCGGGAGGATAAGCACGAATGAGAGGTGCAGGCATATTCAGCAATGTCCGGTATTCTATTAGAGTGGGCTTGGGTACAACACTGTCGCCAAAGCCTATATCAATCTGGATATTTATGCGAGCGTTACCGAGCCTGCTCTCAAGTTTAATTCGCTGGCCGGGATATTCCAAATCTTCACGGATCTCAGTAATTCGAATACTATCTGCTTTGAATTCCATCCCGTCCGGCTCAACTTCTGTATGGCATATATCACGAAAAATATTCCGGAGTCCTTCAGCAGAAGCGTCCCCAAAACCAAGCAAGTCAAGATCTTTAGTAGGACGATGAGGCCTTCCCATCCAAGTAGCCAAAAGCATCGCTCCTTTGAGAATGAATTGAGCAGAATGCTTTGAGCAGGAAATCCGATATAGTAAACGCTCTACAGTGTATCTTATGAAGACAAGATTAGGGTCTTCGCCTCTTTCTTTACTGAGGTTTAGCAATCGTTGTTGTACTGATGCAGCTCTGTTGGTCCGGCCTTTTGGTTTCATAGCGTAGCCTCAAGGTAGGGCTTCATTATATTGGATACACGGCATATCTTGGCATATTCCCAGAGCTGAGCATTTGTGCATAGTCTATGTTGTCGGCAATCTTTCAGCGATTCCAAGGCAATATCCAGACCTATTTTGTTGCGATATTTAAAACAGTCGGCAATCGTTTTTGCTTTGCTAAAAATCTTAACCTCAACGCCTTCAATTTGTTCTTTTTCAACTCCTTCGGAGAGTGCCTTACCGGAGAAGCGTACTATTCGCACCGGAGGGTAATCAATCCTTGGCTTAGCAGACTTACGATCAATTGCTATCCAAACTTCAAACGGGCTTTGGGTTCCAATGTTATGAAACTGGAGTGCGGAAAGCAGGCATACGACCCCGTGCGGGATACGCTTGGCTACCTGTGCCAGACCAACATTTTGCGTTGTTTTGCTATCTGCCGGAATATAAATGCCTCGGCTCATCCTCATCAGCAGACCTTTGTCACAGAGCCTGCGTAGATATTCCGGATGAATTCCCTTTTCGGTTAGGTCTCGAACGCGTATCATACCACGTTTTTTTGCAAGATTGAGGACTATGTCCATTTTTTTGCCGTTTTTACCCATGTGTAATTACCTTACCATTTATTGATATATGCCGATACTTTTACACATTTCGAAGTTTTTTGTCAAGGCCTTGAGGATTTATTTTCTTGGGGAGCGATTTTAGTTTTGGAGCAGCGGATTATCCATACGGCACTCACCACAGTACTTTATTTTTAGCCCAAAAATAAAGAGTGTTCTTACAGAAGGCGCCTGATTTTAAGCGTTTTTGTTGCAAATCTGTTACAGGTGTTTACAACGGAAGCGGTTATGTTGATGTAACTTTTGTTTAAACAAATACTTATGAACACGCCCGACAGGATTCGAACCTGTGACCTACGGATTAGAAATCCGTTGCTCTATCCAGCTGAGCTACGGGCGCAATAATAACTTCAAAATAAATATAGCAGTGAACTTGCTTGACTGTCAACGCCTAATTGCAGGGCGCAAAATCAGTCCAGCTTCATCGAAAAATAGTTTGCAGCATTGTTAAAACAGATGTCCTGTACCATTGAGCCGAGTAAGTCATAATCGGCAGGCAGTAATCCCTGTTCGACGTCATTGCCGAGAAGATTGCACAGCACGCGCCGAAAATAATCATGCCGCGGGAACGAAAGGAAGCTCCGCGAATCGGTGACCATCCCGACAAAGCGACTCAGCAGGCCGAGGTTGGAAAGTGCGGTGATTTGCTTCTCCATACCATCCTTCTGGTCGAAAAACCACCAGCCGGAACCGTACTGTAACTTGCCGCCGACGGAGCCGTCCTGGAAATTGCCGAGCATAGCGGCAAACAATTCGTTGTCGGCGGGATTGAGATTATAGAGTATGGTTTTGGGCAGCTTGTTTTTTTCGTCGAGCGAATCGAGAAATCCTGAAAGTGACGCGGCCTGCGGCAAATCCCCTATCGAATCAAAGCCGGTATCCGGGCCGAGCTTTTTGTACAAGCGAGTGTTGTTATTCCGCAACGCACCAAGATGAAGCTGCATTACCCAGCCTGCCTCGGCGTCCATCAGGCAGCATTCATAAAGGACAGCGGATTTGTACTTGAGGCATTCGTCGGGACTGAGCTGCTGCCTGCTTCTTACTTTCTCGAATATCTTTTCGGCTTCGCTTTTGGTGTAGCTTTGAGCGTATGCGCAATCGAGGCCATAATCCGACAACCGGCAGCCGTTTTCGTGGAAGTAATCGTGACGTTTACTTATAGCTTCAAGCAAATCAGAAAAGGATTTTATCTCCAGGCCGGCGACCTGGGACAGCCTGTCTAACCATGCGTTCAATGTGTCGAGATTTTCGACACCGAGGGCCTTGTCGGGTCTAAAGGCCGTATGCACCTTAACTTCAAATCCATCAGCAGCGATTTTTTTATGATGTTCGAGACTGTCGAGCGGGCCTTCGGTCGTACAAACAAGTTCTACGTTGAATTTGCGAAGCAATCCACGAACGCTGAATTCTGGTTCCTGGAGCAGTGCATTGCAGTGGTCGTAAATCTCGCGGGCAGTGTCGGCATCGAGCAGTTTGTCCTTCACGCCGAAAGGATTTTTCAGCTCCATGTGCGTCCAGTGATACAGCGGGTTTCTAAGAGTGGCTGGTACGGTCTGCGCCCACTTTTCGAACTTTTCCCAATCAGTCGCGTTGCCGGTACAATATTTTTCATCGACACCGTTTGTGCGCATAGCCCGCCACTTGTAATGGTCGCCGTACAGCCAGGCCTGGGTGATGTTCTCGAAAGTGTGGTCATTGGCAATCAGCTCGGCCGGCAGGTGACAGTGGTAATCGTAGATGGGCATGTGCTCGGCATAATCGTGATACAATTTACGTGCAGTCTTATTCTGGAGCAAAAAATTCTCACCAATGAAAGGTTTAGCCATGACAAACCCTTTGCCAAATTACATTCAATAAAGTTTTCGTGACACTTTTACACTGAGTAAGTCGAAGCACTGGTGCTTCCGCCTCGGCCGGTCCAGTTAGTATGGAAAAACTCGCCTCTCGGTTTATCTACCCGCTCGTATGTGTGTGCGCCAAAGTAGTCCCGCAGGGCCTGGAGCAGATTCGCAGGCAGACGTTCGTGACGATAGCCGTCATAGTAGGCAAGAGCGGTGCTTATGGCCGGGACGGGAATGCCCATCTGCACGGCGGTAGTGACGACGCGGCGCCAGGAATCCTGAGCTTTTTCGACGGCACTTTTGAAGAATGGGTCGAGCAGAAGATTATCGAGGTTCGGGTCTTTGTCGAAGGCCTCCTTGATTTTGCCCAAAAAGGCCGAGCGGATTATACAGCCGCCCCGCCACATCAGTGCAACGCCGCCGTAGTTGAGGTTCCAGTTATATTCCTTCGCGGCCTCACGCATAAGCTGATAGCCCTGAGCGTAGCTGACAATCTTCGAGGCATACAAGGCTTGGCGCAGTTCGTTAATAAAGGCCTTTTTGTCTTTAACGAATTGCTGCCGAGGTCCCCTGAGGACTTTCGATGCAGCGAGGCGTTTTTCTTTCAGAGCCGAAAGACATCTGGCGAAAACAGCCTCGCCAATCAACGTCAAAGGCTGGCCCAAATCAAGCGCAGCAATAGCAGTCCATTTGCCGGTCCCCTTCTGGCCGGCTGTATCGAGAATCAGGTCGATTACCTCGTTACCGTCTTCATCTTTGTAGGCGAGGATATCACGGGTGATTTCAATCAGGTAGGAGTTCAGCTCGCCTTTATTCCACTCGGCAAATACCTCGTGCATCCGCTGGTTCGTCAGTTCGAGACCTTCCTTCAACATCTGGTAGGTCTCGCAAATCATCTGCATGTCACCGTATTCGATGCCGTTATGCACCATCTTGACGAAGTGTCCTGCACCGTTTTCACCGACCCAGTCGCAGCAGGGTTCGCCGTCGTCGGTCTTGGCGCAGATGGCCTGGAAGATGGGCTTGACATGCGGCCAGGCCTTCGGTGAGCCGCCCGGCATAATCGAAGGACCTTTTAATGCCCCTTCCTCACCGCCGGATACGCCGGTGCCGATATAGAGCTTGCCTTTGCTCTCGACATACTCTGTTCTACGGATAGTATCGGGAAAGTGTGAATTGCCGCCGTCAATAATTATGTCGCCGTCGTCGAGCAAAGGCAGGAAGATATCAATGAAGGCATCGACGGGTTTGCCCGCTTTGACCATCAGCATTATCCTGCGCGGGGTCTTAAGATTTTTGACCAGCTCTTCGGGGCTGTGGCAGCCGATTATGTTTTTGCCTTTGGCCCGGCCGTTTAGAAAATCGTCCACTTTTGAAATGGTGCGGTTGAAACACGCGACGGTAAAGCCCTTGCTTTCCATGTTGAGGATTAGATTCTCGCCCATTACCGCCAAACCTACAAGGCCAATATCCGCACCTGAGGCACTTTCAGCTTTTGACATTTTCCAGCACTCCTTATAATAACTGAAGTATGATTGTCATATTGATTCGAACCTGCTCTTTGTTGACCATAATCCCAGGCCGGGATTGGAAACAAAGAAGACCTTTTCTCCATCAGGCAAAGTATTATAGCCGTCTTTTAGTTTCTTCGGGTCGTATTTTTCCAGCATATCCGGCAATTCGGCATAGTTGAAATTCACCGATTCAATCTGCTCTTTACTCAGCTTTCCCGGGCAATAGGTAATTTTAAACCTCTCCTCCGAGGAACCGTGAATAAGATGTGCGGCGGCACTTAGGTTTTGCTGCAAATCATCGTTTTCTTTGACGAGCTTTAATACCCGTTCAGTGCCGACGTAACCGTACTTCCTTATGAGCTTATCGATTTGCGGGTCTTCGCCGAACTGATGCAATCCGGGAGCGAGGACAATGAGCTCACCGCCGTCGGCCATTGCCATCCGCGTTCTATAAATGCTCTTATTGCCCAGCCAGGTGCTTTTGTATTCCTGCGGGTCGAGATAAACAACGGCTTTCTGCAACGGCTCATCGAGCATAATAAAATTAACTTTCAGAGACAGCTCAGCGGCGAGGTTGAAACACTCGATGTCGTCTCCGATGAAAAGCCCTCGTGTTTTCAACTGTCCGTCCGGGTCGGGCCCGACCACCGTCAAAACATAGAGAATCGGCAGGTCCGCGGCGAAATGGCCGGCGCCGTAATTAACTACACGGCGGACGGGGGTGTCGGCACGACCCATGATACGCTCCATGCCGTAGGCGGCGCCGAGGAAATGGCTCTTGTTGATACCCTCAGTTCCTCCGGCGCCAACGAAAATATTCTTATTATAGTTGGCCATTCCAATTACCTCGTGCGGTACGACCTGACCGATGGATAGAATGAGGTCGTAACGACCTTGGACAAGGAGCTTGTTGACCTGGGCAGGCCAGGCGTAATCGACTGCACCTTCACTGACTTCTTTTACATACTCGGCCGGGACTTCGCCGAGGGTTACAACGTCGGTTCGCCAGTTGTGAACGCGGAAAAGCTCAAGAGGAACACCGGCGTACATCTTTTTCAGTTCATGTTCCGACATTGGAAAGTGCGTTCCAATTGCGGGCATAATGTCGGTCAGCCTGTCGCCGTAATACTGCCAGGCAAAACGAGTCAACTCGCCCGCACGCGAATGATAACGTGTCATATCCGGCGGGACGGCGATAACTTTTTTTCGCGTACCGAGCTTATCGAGCGCAGTAAAAAGGCCCTGCCTCAGGTCTTCGTCGCTGAGGCTGTCATTTTCATTTCCACGGCTATAGTAAAGCATTTCACTACCTCTGCCACAGCGGCAGTTCGGGCAGATAAGCGTCGAACTCGGCGATTACCTTCTGTTCATACACACCGGCATATTCGTTGTTGAGAAATTTATCCAGTGCCTCATCGTGAAATCTCTGCCAGCTTTTGGCCTCATCGCCGGGATTGACCGGATAGAACAGTGCGTTATTGGCCTTAGCTGCTTTCATGTCTCCGGGTGCGTCGCCAATCATAAGGACGTGGTCTTTTTCATAACGTCCTTTGGTCGCGTACTCGAGATGCTGTTTCTTGGTGCCCATTTCCTGGCTGGCGATGATGCTGACGTACCTGCCGATATCGTGCTCATTCCACTCTCGCGCCAGCGCTTCACAAGGCGTAGCCGAGACGACTATCACATCGGCGTCCTTTTGAATCTTATCGAGGCTCTCACGAACATGAGGGAAAGGTGGAATGCCCTCAACAATATCCTTTACCGCCTTATTGACGTTTTCGCTCCATCGAAGCGCAAGTGTAAGCTCTTCTTTTGCCGCAGAGTCGGTAGCGGCAGAAATCGCCTGTTTCAGGCCGTCGTTGCTGAGCAAACTTTTGGGGTCGTTCACCCAGGCGACATAGTACGGGAACTGCGGCACTTTGAAACTTCGCTCTTTGACCATCGGATGCGACGGCAATAATTCGATCAGTATTCGTACGAGGGTCTTGTGCCGGTTGCCGCCTCGGGTCTTGCTGAAAAGGTCAGCGAATTCTTTGCACTGCCGGGCGGCCTGGGCCACAGGCTGCAACCCGAAACAGCCAATCATCCACGGACAAAAACACTCCCGCTGCTTGATGCCCATCGTATCGAAGACACAGCCGTCGGAGTCAATGCCGATGAAGAATTTTTTGGTCGGCTTGAATTCTTTCAGCTCTTTTGCAGGGTCGAAATCCGCCATTTGCTAACTTTCCTTTCTGTTTATAATAACCCTTACACTCCACCGAACGCGGAAAAACCGCCGTCGATAGGAATAACCGTACCGGTAACAAATTTTGCGGCGTCACTGCTAAGCCACATAACAGCACCTACAAGCTCGTCGGGCGAGCCGAATCTGCCCATCGGCGTGTGGTCGATTATGGTCCTGCCTCGGTCGGTCAGGTCGCCTGTTTTTTCGTCGGTCAACAGAAATCTATTCTGGGCAGTTAAGAAGAAACCGGGTGCTATCGCATTGACGCGGATATCTTTTGAATAATTCTGACAAATATGTACGGCCAGCCATTGTGTAAAGTTGCTCACGGCGGCTTTTGCGGCGGAGTAGGCGGGGATTTTCGTCAGCGGACGAAAGGCGTTCATGCTCGATACATTCAAGATAACACCGTGCCCCGCCTCAGCCATTATTTTGCCGAAGACCTGCGACGGCAGCAACGTGCCGAGGAAGTTCAGGTCGAAAACGAATCGAACCGCATCAGCCGGCAGGTCAAAAAACTTCAAATCATCCGACGTTGTAGCCTCTTTCTTGTTTCCGCCGGCGCCGTTTATAAGGATATCAACATGACCGAACTTCTTGATAATGGTTTGGGCGGCTTCGGTAATACTGGACTTATCGAGAACATTACAGTGAATGGCAACGGCATCACCGCCTGCGGATTTAATCTGGTCAACGACCTTTTGAGCGTGTTCTTCAATCAAATCGAGTGCAGCTACTTTTGCACCGGCGGCAGCCAGTGCCTTCGCCATTTCACTGCACAATACCCCCCCGCCGCCGGTAATAGCGACCACTTTGCCTTTGACATCAAACAAGTTATCCATAGCTCAATTCCTAATCAATGAACAGCGGTTTTATGTGTCTGTCATAGATGTTTTTCGTTACATGCTCGGCAATAATTTTCTCATTTTCCCGCAAGGCGTCCAGATATATATTTCCCATTTTGGCGGCTATCTTATAACCGACGTGCAGCAGCTGTCTAAGATGCGGGTTATAGGCCTTGCAGGACTGGTCATGTCGCAGTGCATTTGCGTAGTCATCGGGCCCCCAGTTCCGTACCGTCTCAATCGACGGCAATTTTTTGCGGTCGATGTCAATGACAGTTTTATAAGGCTCGCAGAGCTCGTCTATTTTATCCAGGGCCTTTGCATAGACCTCTTTAGCAAGCTCAAGGCCTTTGCCCCCGGACGCAGCCAGTCCGATGATTTCCTCCAGCCAGGTCGTGCCTGCGGTTTTCAGGTGCAGGCCGGCATCAAATTTCTTCAACGCCTTATTGATTGGCTTATAAATGGAAAACTTGTCGCTGCCGGAGTGAACGCTGAGCTTGAGATTACCCGGCAGGCCGAACTCTTCAATCGCAAAAGCTATTATCGCCAAATCCTGATTGAATTCCTTCTCGAACTGCGCGACGTCACCGACGTAATCAACGCCCTTGTTGAATCGGCCGGTGAATTTCGGCGCAATCGTCCGGGCGGGAATTCCCTCGGCGGCGATAGCTGCGAGAATGAAAAGCATTTCAACGGGCGTCTGAGGTTGTTCGGTCTCGTCCATCGATACTTCGGTAACGAAATTACCCCTGCCCTTTACCTTTTCGATATGCCGATAGATTTTGCCGGCCTCTTTTACAGCCGGCAAAACCTTTTTAGCGATTGTCCTGATATCATCTTCGGTCACGCTGACAGGTTCATCGATACCGGGAATCTCTATTTGGCCGACATATTTGCCAAATTTCCCGACGAAAGATTCTATATCTTCTTCAGGTGCGGCCTTGCCGATATAATCAGCAACGTCGAGAGTAAAAAAATCACTGGAATCCATGAACAAATCAACGTTCTTTAGACTGATGTGGTCGGCATCGACAAAATATGCTTTCTTAAAGCCCAGGGCCTTTACCGCTGAGTCGGCTTCTGCGCGGACGTCCGCCGGCTTTGTGCCAATGATTGTGTGTTCGCGGTGCGATTTATTCCAGACAGGCGTGACTTCAACGCCCTTTTGCGCAGCTTTGAGCATTGCCTGCAACTGGGCCTTTCCCTGCAGGGCGAATCTGTCGCCGATACCGAACGAGTATCTGCCTATTTCTATCATCGGGCCATTACCTTAAACGTTGAATTGCCATTACATATACTTTGGCAGAACCTGTTTCATGGGTTTGCGTTTGAACCGCATATAAACCGGCAGGCCGTCGGCGTCAATCGTTATCGGGGCCTGGCCCTGAACCAGCGGGCGGACATAATCGAGCATCGCCCTGGTGACGCCGTTGCCCTGCTCGTTTATATAGCTGCGCGGCACCTTGTTCTCACCGTTGGCAACGTCACTCAACTCAGCCAGGCCGGTAGTGGATTTATACTGTTTGCCTTTTTCGCGGATAATAGTAACCATCTTTCCGCTTATCCCCTTCAAAGCGACTTTCACGGCCATCTTGCCGCACATATACGCCTCCTTCACATCGGTCAGTGATGCAAAGTGCATTGCGCTTCGCTGGTTGGTGCCCAGCTTGTTGAATCTTGTCTTTATTCCTACCTCCTTTTCGATTACAGCCTTGAGCATCTCCGCCACGCCGCCAAGCTGTGCATGGCCGAAGCTGTCGGTGGCAAGTGCGCTTTTTTCGGCGGTGACATACTCGCCCTTTTCGTCCTTTAGTCCTTCGCCGGCTACGATGAAGACCCTGCCGAGCCTCTGGTACACTTCCTTAACGTCCCTGATAAACTGCTCGAAAGTAAACGGCACTTCGGGCATGTAGATAAGATGCGGCGCGTCCTCCTCGGTTCGATGTGCAAGTCCGGTCGAGGCGGCAATCCAGCCTGCGTTTCTGCCCATCACTTCGAGTATGCTGCACGTGTCGGTGGTGTAAAGCGCCTCTGTGTCACGGCCTGCATTCATCGCGCTGGTAGCTACATATTTTGCAACGCTGCCGTAGCCGGGGCAGTGGTCTGTACAGGCCAAATCATTATCGATAGTCTTGGGAATACCGATGCAGGTAAGCTCGTATCCGGTATCGGCGGCGAGTTTATTGACCTTATCCGCGGTATCCATCGAGTCGTTGCCGCCGGCATAGAAGAAATAATGAATGTTGTGCGCCTTGAATACATCAAGGATTCTCTCATAGTCGGCCCTGGACTTGTCGAGCGATTTGAGTTTGTATCGACACGAGCCCATCGCCGCGGCAGGTGTTCTCTTAAGGGCTTCAATAGCCTCGGGCTTTTCAGCAGAAGCATCGAATAAATCTTCCTTGAGCACACCGAGTATGCCGTTAGTGGCCCCGATGACTTTGCCCACCTTGCCCGACTTGATAAGTTCCTGAATTACACCACAGGCGCTGGAATTAATAACTGCTGTCGGCCCACCTGATTGTGCGAGTATCGCGTTTGGCTTGCTCATGTTCTAACTCCCTGCAATAAATACAGATAGCTTTAATTACTCAAACCCTGAGTTAATTCTATCGCGGACTTTTTCTTATTGCAAGGGTTTTTTTGGATTTTCGTATTTCGCCTAATGCAAGGTACTTACAAAAGGCCCCTAGTAATGGGGTATTTTTGCTTGAATAAACTCTTTGCTTGAGTTATTTTGGCCACCGGTTTGCCTTAATGAGCAGGTAGCATGAAACGCGATACCACAGATTCAAAGAACACAGGGCTAAGGAACGAGAAGTTAGTACTGCGGATTCTAAGGCAGCATGGTGAGCTTTCGCAAGCGCAAGTTTGTAAGCTCACCGGCCTGCGCAGCTCGACGCTGAGTTATATCACCGGCAGGCTGCGCGAGAAAAATCTTATTAACGAAAGAACCGGCGAAAGCACTAAGCGCGGCGCAAAACCTGTCATGCTCAGTATCAATCCCCGCGGCAAACTTATAATGAGTATCTCCATCAATCCCGGCCACGTAGTAGTCGGGCTTTTCGACTTTAACTGCCGGCTTCTCGAAAAAGCCGATGTGTTCCTCGACGGTGACAATTCGGTTGAGAATGTTTGTGGTCTTGCTGAAATAACTGCGCACGGATTGCTCGGCAAGTTCAGGGCCGGTGAAGAAAACCTCCTGGGAATAGGAGTTGTTCTTAGCGGTACTGTAAGTCCCGACGGCGAGATTAAGCTATCCAGCCCGTTAGGATGGAAGGACGTCGCATTGAAACAGATACTCAAAGAAAAGTTTCAATGCAAGGTTCGGATATATTCCACGCGCGTCAGGTTCCTTGCGGAAATCGGCATTGACAGCAGCCTGGCTTCGAAGTCGGTTTTGTATTTGAACGTAGCCGATGGGGTAGGCGGAACGCTTTTTACCGACGGCAGAGTCGTTGGCGGCGCTACAGGCCGTTTTGCCGAGCTGGGCCATATAGTAGTAGAACCGGACGGCCCGCTGTGCGGCTGCGGGCACAGGGGCTGCCTGGAAGCGATTATATCAGGCCCGGCTTTGGCTAAAAGAATCAAAAAAGATATCGCAGCAGGTACAAACACTATTTTGTCCGAGAAGGTTGAAGAGAAAGATACAGCGGAGTCTATAGTAAGCAAATTGGGCGATGCGCTGAGACAGGGCGACGCTTACTGCCTGTCTCTGAGGGAACAAATTGCCGAACACCTGAGCAAAATAGCGACCATGGCCATAAACTGTTTCGACCCGCAGGTGGTAATGCTGGCAGGATATGTGATGAACCACAGCGCGGATTACTTTACGCGAGCCATTAAGAAAAAACTCGCAAGTGACGTTTATGATAATCAGTCGCGCAGGGTCGAAGTCACACAGGCCAGAGCGGGCAAAGACGTGCTTATCAGGGGCGTAGCTATAGCGGTCCTGCAGGATGCGCCAGACGTTGACTAAGAGCGTCTGGTTAAGACCTGCCAGAATGGCACCTGTGACGGAGACCTGCAATCTTTTAACTCTTTGCCGCAAAAGGGCTTAAGTCTATAGATGATTTAGGCACGCCATTTGCACATTTCTTTGTGATTAAAGAACAGCCTTTGTAAAAACAGAGGATGCGAAAATGAAATTTGAAAAATTTACAGTCAAAGCCCAGGAAGCGTTAGCCACGGCTCAGCAGATAGCGATGGCCAAATCGCACACCATGCTCTCGCCGCTGCATCTGCTGGCCGCACTATGCAGTGATGAAGGTAGTATTGCGATACTAATCCTGAAAAAGATAGGCGCTAATGTCGAGCAGATTAAATCTATGACCGAAAGTGAGCTTGGCAGGCTGCCGCAGGGAAGTGCTACCCAGATAATGCCCGAACCGGCATTCAGCCAGATAGTTCTCGACGCCCAGAACCGCGCAGACGCGATGAAGGACGAATATTTGAGCGTAGAACATTTATTCTTATCGCTGTCGGCCGTGCAGAGCGATGCGCGGGAAATACTTCGGCTGAACTCAGTCGACACGAAACAAATTGAAAAGGCGCTGGCTGACGTCCGCGGCGGGCAGAAAATTACCGACCAGAATCCGGAAGATAAATACAAAGCTCTCGAACGATACGGAATCGACCTGCTGGAGATGGCGCGCAAGGGCAAGCTCGACCCTGTAATCGGACGCGACGAAGAAATCCGCCGATGCATGCAGGTGCTCAACCGCCGGACCAAGAATAACCCTGTCCTTATTGGTGAGCCGGGCGTCGGCAAAACCGCTATAGTCGAAGGCCTGGCCCAGAGAATCGTCGCAGGTGACGTACCGACAGGCCTGAAGAACAAAAGGATTATCGCGCTGGATATGGGAGCACTCATAGCCGGTGCGAAATTCAGAGGCGAATTCGAGGACAGGCTAAAAGCCGTTCTCAAAGAGGTCATAAGTGCCGAAGGTCAAATCATACTTTTCATCGACGAGCTGCATACGGTCGTCGGTGCGGGCAAGGCTGAAGGCGCGGTCGATGCGGGCAATCTGCTCAAACCATCACTGGCAAGAGGTGAGCTGCGTTGTATAGGTGCAACAACACTCGATGAGTACAGAAAATATGTTGAGAAAGACGCCGCACTCGAACGAAGATTTCAGCCTATAGTCGTCGACCCGCCCAGCGTCGAAGATACGATAGCGATTTTGCGCGGCCTGAAAGACCGATACGATATGCACCACGGTGTTCGTATTACCGACGCGGCTCTGGTTGCGGCGGCTACGCTTTCGAACCGGTACATAAGTGACAGATGGCTGCCGGATAAGGCGATTGACCTGATGGACGAGGCGGCGTCAAAACTGCGGATTGAGAATGATTCGCTGCCGGCGGAACTGGACGACGTACGCCGAAGGATAATGCAGCTTCAGATTGAACAGCAGGCATTGAAAAAGGAAACGGACGAGGCCAGCAAAGACCGGCTAAAAAATGCAGAAAAGCAGCTTGCCAATCTCAGGGAACAGGATAAACGTCTGACCGCCCAGTGGGAAGCGGAACGCGGCGATATCGACAAAATCAAAGGGCTCAAGTCCCAGATAGACGATGCTCATACACAATTCGAACAGGCCCAGCGAACCGGCGACCTCGAAACAGCGGCGCGTTTGAAATACGACACAATCGCCAAGCTGAAAAAAGAGCTCGAAGAAACCGAAGAAACACTTGCCAAGACCAACCGGCACCAGATGATTCGCAATGAAGTAACCGAAGAGCATATAGCCGAGGTTGTCTCGAAGTGGACAGGTATTCCCGTGGCAAGGCTGCTTAGCGGTGAGCGCGATCGGCTGATGAAGATGGAAGAGCTTATCAAGCAGCGTGTTGTCGGCCAGGATGAAGCCGTTGCGGCGCTTAGTAACGCGGTTCGGCGGAACAGGGCGGGACTCGGCGACCCGAATCGGCCTATAGGTACACTTCTTTTCCTCGGACCGACGGGTGTGGGCAAGACCGAACTGTCCAAGGCGCTTGCCGATTTTCTATTCAATGACCCCAGTGCGATGATTCGAATTGATATGAGCGAGTTTATGGAGCAGCATTCGGTGGCAAGGCTCATTGGCGCGCCGCCGGGATACGTCGGTTATGAAGAAGGCGGCAGGCTGACCGAGGCTGTGCGACGTAAGCCTTATTCGGTGATATTGCTCGATGAGGTTGAAAAGGCGCACAGGGATGTATTCAATGTGCTGCTGCAGGTATTCGATGACGGCAGGTTGACCGACGGCCAAGGCAGGACCGTCGATTTCAAGAATACGGTCATAATAATGACCAGCAACATCGCCGGCAGTGAAATTCAAAAGCTCACCGAAGAACAAGGAGCCGACTGGGAGATTGAAGCGCATGTCAAGGATGTGCTGAAAAATTATTTTCGGCCGGAGTTTTTAAACCGAATAGATGAGACAATCGTCTTCCATACGCTGACCAAAGAGAATCTCGCCAGGATTGTTGATATTCAACTTGGTTATCTTGCGGAGCGTTTGCAAGCACGCAATATAACGGTCGAGTTCACCGACGAAGCCCGCAAACTCATTATGGAGGAGGGTTACGACCCGGTCTTCGGAGCAAGGCCTTTGAAAAGAACAATTCAGCAAAGACTCGAAAATCCTTTGGCCTCTGAAATTCTGGCGGGGAAATTCGCCGAGGGCGATACTATAAAAATCGGCGCAAACGCCCACCAATTCAGCTTCGAGAAAATCTAACTGTCTGTGACAGGCCGTTTGCAATTTTATATTCTTTTTACTTGCCCTCATGCGCATTCAGATTAAACTGATATATTCAATCATCACCACAGATTATAAGATGAAATTATGACAAAATCGGATAAAAAGAAATCCTATGAAGAACACGAGGTTGTGTATCAGCAGATGAAGAAGAGGGGAATTCTTGTATGGGGACAGAAAGGAAGCGAAACAACTGTTAAGTCATGCATCCTGACATTAATAACTTCTTAAAAGACGTTCTTTCACAACCATGGGCTCCTAAAAACGGCAGGGTTATCGAGTTAGGCTGTGGCACCGGCCCGATATTGAGACGGGTTTGCAAGAGAGGATTCAGCGGAGTCGGCATTGATGTCAGCAAAACAGCCATATCAATGGCAAAAGAACAGTCGAAAGGTCTTGATATTAAGTTCAAGCAAGGTGATGTTTGCAGCTTAAATGCCAAAAGCCTCGGCAAGTTCGATATTGCAATAGACGGCTTATGCCTGCATTGTATTACTGACGTTAAGGACAGAAAAGCGTATTTTGATAACGTATTTAAGATTTTGAAAAACGACGGACTTTTTGTGCTGCTTACGATGTGCGGGCCAATGGATAGAAAGATGTTTTTGAAAGTATGTAAAGGCCATAAAATTTTTAAGAAAGTGATTTACGTCCCGGTTGAAAACGAAGGTTATAAAGGATTAGCACGGTTCAATGGAAAAAGTTATCTTCCAAACAGATATATCGGGCACTGGAAAGATATTCTCGCTGAAGTACACAGAGCAGGTTTTGAATTGAAACTAATCAGGTACAATGCAAACTGCAAAGATTTCTGTGGAACGCTTACGGTCGGAGCTTTGAAACAGGAAATCGCAGGACTGGGATAGAAAATTGTGACCTGGAATTGAACCGGAACAATAAAATTCTACAGGTTCATTGGGATGCCGCGGCCGGCGAGATATTCTTTCATGTCACGTATCGAGCATTGGCCGAAGTGCGTAATCGAGGCCATAAGAACTGCATCGGCATGGCCGTCAACAATAGCATCGTAGAGATGCTCAAGAGTACCCGCCCCGCCGGATGCAATTACGGGAATATTGACGGCATCGGCAACGGCCCTGTTTAATTCATTATCATATCCTGCTTTTGTACCGTCGGCGTCCATGCTCGTCAGCAGTATTTCACCGGCGCCAAATTCTTCGGCTTCCACAGCCCATTCGACAACGTCGATGTCGGTCGGTTCGGTCCCGGCTTTTACGCAGACCTGCCAATGGCCGGGTCTGTCCTTTGAACGGCGGGCGTCGATAGCCAGGACAACACACTGATTGCCGAATTTCGAAGCGGCCCGGCTGATTAACATCGGGTCATCAACAGCGGCGGTGTTTACCGAGACCTTTTCCGCGCCGCTTCTTAGAAGAATATCAAAATCCTCCATCGACCTTATGCCGCCGCCGACCGTAAACGGAATGAACACATTTTCGGCAACCTTCTCGACCATGTCGACGATGGTCTTGCGGGAACGAATCGTGGCGGTGATATCGAGAAAAACCAGCTCATCGGCACCTTCATCACTGTACCGTGCGCCGAGCTTGACCGGGTCGCCGGCGTCGCGAAGGTTGAGAAAATTAACGCCCTTGACGACTCGGCCGTCCTTTACATCGAGACAAGGTATTATTCTCTTTGCCAGCATAACGGTCAGCCTTTTTCACAAATCCCGAAAAAATTCTTCAGCACCTGCAGACCGTTCGGGCCGCTCTTTTCAGGGTGAAACTGCGTTCCGTAAACGTTGCCCTTCTGAACGGCCGCGGGCAACTCGAAACCGTAATCGGTATATGCAACGAGGGCTTGCGGGTCGGCGACCTGCGAATAATACGAATGTGCGAAATAAAAATGTTTTGCAGGGCCGAGCTCCTCAAACAACCTCATCTCCCGCGGCAGTTCGACCGAATTCCAGCCCATGTGCGGAATGGTCCTGCCCTGCGGGATATTAACGACGTTGCCTTTGATAAGGCCCAGTCCCCTGAAAGTGCCGTGCTCACAGCTCTGGTCAAAGAGTAACTGATAGCCCACACAAATCCCGAGCAGCGGCTTGCCCCTGGCCACCACTTCTTTTAACAACCCGGCCAGGTCGCCGAGTGCGTTCATCGCAAAGCCGAACGCAGCCACGCCGGGCAGGACCAGCCCGGATGCGTATTCCACATCCTGCGGGTCACGGCTGAGTTTAGCCTTATAACCGATGCGTTCAAAAGCATTACAAACGCTTTTGACATTTCCAACGTCATAATCGATTACAACGACCATAAGCAACTGCACTCCAAAAGGTTACGGCCCGGTAAAAAAGGCCGATATTACCGAACCCTGCGTACAATTAAAACGTATAAGGGCCGTCAAGTCAAATGCAAGCTGCTCAGGAGGAGACTATACCTAATACAAAACTTTCTGAAGCTTGTCGGGCTGAGGTGATTCTGGTACACTTGCTCATCAATTTGGCCCATTTAAAAAAATGGATTTGTAGATTCGACGGAGATAAATATGTGTGGCATTGTGGCGTATCTCGGCAAGAAGGCTGCCCAACCAATTCTTATAGAAGGCCTGAAACGGCTGGAGTATCGCGGCTACGATTCTGCAGGCGTAGCTCTTTTGCACGACGGGACTATAAAGATAAAGAAGACGAGCGGCCGCATAAGTGCTCTCGAAGAAATTCTCGACAAACCTCTCAAGAGTGACACGCTTGGTCTGGGACATACACGCTGGGCGACACACGGTGAGCCTAACACCACAAACGCGCATCCGCACCTCGACTATACCGGCAAAATCGCTGTGGTGCATAACGGCATCATAGAAAACTACTCCACGCTGAAAAAATGGCTGCAGAGCGAAGATGTTAAATTCGTCAGCGATACTGATACGGAAGTTATCGCAAATCTGATAGGTTATTTTTACTGCTGTGATGAGAACGGTCAGCAGCAGAAACCGCCTGCCGGCCAGAATAAATTCGAATGGGCCGTTCAAAGAGCTCTTCACGAAGTGCACGGCACATACGGACTGGCAATACTGTGCAGTGACTGTCCGGATATGCTGATCGGCGCGAAAAAAGGCAGCCCGCTTATCCTCGGCGTAGGTGACGGCGAGTATATATTAGCTTCCGACGCCTCGGCGATTGTCGAGCATACCACCCAGGCAGTCTATATGTCCGATAATGAAATGGTAACCATCGGTCCGGGCGGTTTCAGCACCAAGACGATTGACAACGTTACCGTAACAAAATCGCTTGGCGAAATTGAATTCTCGCTCGAGCAGATAGAGCTGGGCGGCTTTGAGCATCACATGCTCAAGGAAATTTTCGAACAGCCGCAGGCCCTCGAGATATGTATGGGCGGCAGGCTCGACACACGCAATAACAAGATAGTGCTCGGCGGAATAGAAAAGTACCTGCGAGAATTGACCAAAACCAAACGTCTCATATTGACCGCATGCGGCACAGCATGGCACGCCGGAATCGTCGGCGAGTTTCTCTTTGAAAACCTTGTTCGTATCCCAACCGAGACCGAGTACGCCAGCGAATTCAGGTACCGAAATCCCGTTATCGAAGACGGCACCGTCGTTATCTGCATCAGCCAGTCGGGCGAAACGGCCGACACACTCGCTGCGGTCGAACAGGCCAAGGAGCGCGGAGCAACGGTACTCGGCATCGTCAACGTTGTAGGTTCTTCCATCGCACGGGCAACCGATGCGGGTATATATCTTCACGTCGGGCCTGAAATCGGCGTTGCAAGTACAAAGGCCTTTACGGCTCAGGTAGCCGTGCTGACTATGCTTGCCATTGAGCTTGGAAGAAGGAAACATCTCAGCAGCGATTATGTAGCACATCTTATCGAGGAGCTCTCCCGGATTCCGGAAAAGATACGCAGAATCCTCGAACAATCGGATTACATAAAACAAATCGCCCAGGCAAATCTGGACAAAAACAACTGGTTATTTCTCGGCCGAGGTGTCAACTACCCCGTCGCTCTCGAAGGCGCTCTGAAGCTCAAGGAAATTAGTTATATTCATGCCGAAGGTTTGCCGGCGGCGGAGATGAAACACGGCCCCATTGCACTTATTGTCGAGCAGATGCCGGCAGTCTTTATCGCTACGGAAGGACCGCAATACGACAAGATTATGGGCAATATCGAAGAAGTAAGGGCCCGCGGCGGAAGAACAATCATCGTGGCGACCGAAGGCGACGAAAACATCAAAGAGCACGCCGACCACCTGATAACAGTACCCGATGCACCTGAGCTGTTGCAGCCTATGCTGACGGTTATTCCACTACAGCTTCTGGCATATCATGCGGCGTTGCTGCGAGGCCATGATGTCGATAAACCCCGTAACCTCGCCAAAAGCGTGACGGTTGAATGATATCTGATTTCTGGAACTCCACACTTTCAACTATAAATTGAAAGCCCTCACAATATGTCACGGAAGATAAACCTCAATCGCGCTTTTACATTAATTGAGCT
>Ga0315537_1001119_pt1 | contig 21100 bp, 20 predicted proteins | sample SalMarSW160270MG_FD_203091 | JGI IMG/M metagenome (GOLD analysis project Ga0315537, IMG submission 203091) | Salt marsh sediment microbial communities from the Plum Island Ecosystem LTER, Massachusetts, United States - Salt Marsh Sediment SW1602-70 ...
AATTGCTAGTTATTGCATAGGGTTTCGTATCTTGCCGGTTAACCAGGGGCCGCTGTAACATTTTTTCATAAAGATCTATGTAATGTTGTGCGGTCACCTTGTGATTAAATGTAGCCGCCCCTTGCATCATTATCCGTCTGACCTGCCTTTGCTTTTCTTTTACAGGCAGCATGTGAAACTGCATGGCCTGATCAATGGCCCAGGATAGACCTCCCGAATCGAATGTGTTAAACAGAAAACCGTTGCCCGTATGGTTATCTACGTCCAGATGGGTAACCGTATCATGAATCCCGCCCGTATCGTGGGCGACCGGAAGAGCCCCATAAATAGCGCCGATCATCTGCGGAAGGCCGCACGGTTCAAAACTCGACGGCATCAGTACAAAATCCGAAGCCCCGTAAGCCAGACGCGCCAACTGTTCATTGAAGCTGCATACGGCCACTCGATCTGACAAATTATGAAATCGAACAATGTCTTTAAAATGCCGTTGAAACTCCCCGTCTGCTACAAAAACGATCTCTATATTTTGTTCCGAGTAGCGGGAAACCACGTTATAAAGTATCTCAGCCAGCAACTGGCATCCCTTTTGAACCGGATCCAGCCGAGAAGGCCAGAAGAAAAGGGGGGCCTGTGGGTCCCGCATCAATCCCATTTTTTTTTGAAGGATGCGTTTATTGGTCTTTTTTCCACTCACATGATTTTTTGCCGAATAGTTACAATGCAAGGCTTCATCTGTGGATGGGTTATAGGAAGGGTCCGGCGCATTTAGAATACCCACAGCACATCCGGCGTTATTTTTGTTGGCAAGTTCACATTGCATGGAGTTTTTTACAAAACCGTGCCGGCCTTGGACCATTTCCTTCAGGAAGGTGGGGCTCACGATATTCACAAAATGGGCGGCAAAAGCCCCGCTGGCAAGAAAATCTACCGGGATGGAATCTCTGGTATTTTCATAAGTCGATGGGAAATACTCATAATAAAAGTTTTGCCAAATCGAAGCACCGTCGATACCCCGGTCCTCAATTTCAGAAAGAGTGGTTTTAACCGTGTGGATATTGTGGATGGTAAACAGGCAGGGGATACCCAATTGTCTGGCCATGGCCGGAATCAGACCGGTCATCCAGTCATTGCAATGGATGAGATCCGGCTGAACCCAAGGAACGATATTGTTAATGACTTCTCGTTGAAACGCCAGCGAAATTCTGATATTTTTATACTCATACCCCGAATAGATATGGTTACGATAGAAAAAAGCCCTGTCCTGGGCCAGGTGAATCCTTTCGTCCGGTACCCTGCTCCGTATGGTTTCCAGTTCCTTCCTGATAATTGGGGGCGATTGACCGCCAAAAATGGTGCGGTAATCCGGAAGGGCCACATGCACGTCGGCACCCTGGCTATACACCTCATTTATCAAAGCTGCCGAGACATCCGCAAGTCCCCCGGCCTTGGCATTTAAGCCGTTTGAAATATTACCCATGCCTTTGGGAAGATAGGTGATTTCAGGCGTCACGATAAGAACACGGGGATTAGTTGGAGAATTGTTCATAATCTGCGGTTCCTATGATTTGGTATGAGATATTGATTCTGTCTATAAAATGCAACTTACCAAATTATAAATTGTTCTGTCTATAGAGGGCTGGGTTCATTTTGATGGTAGGAATCCCTAGTGCCGGGAGTTTGTCCCGGATGATCGTGGGAAAAACGAATCAGATAGGTTTTAAGGGTTCAGCTTCAGGGTTTATGAAGTGATTTTTTAGTAAGCCCCAAGCGGGCGGCACATCCAAGATAGGGTTCAAGAAAGTGATTTATAAATAAAAACATACCGTTGATCATTGATGTCAATGACAATATCCCCCCCCCTTGTTTCAGCATAAACGATCCATCCGGGCTTGGGGCCGCTCCCACATTCAGCTTTAGGAACAAAATCGCCGGTCTTCCCATTATACCAGGCAAGCAACATGGGGTGAGAGGCAAATTCTTTTGCTTTGTTATCGGCAAGTTGCTTGATTGACACAAAATCCAAATCTTCATCGTCAACCTTTAATTCGATTGGATTGTTCAGACACTCTTTTATGGAACAGCGACAACCGGTCATATAAATTATCTCCTCATTCAATCCCTTGTGAGTTCTATAACTTAATGATATTAATAGTTATATTTGGGATGCTATTTTTAATTTTTTCCTTTCCTTGTGTCTCGGACTTTTTTATATTTTGCCATCATTTTGGAACTCATTGCTTCCAGGTTTTTGGCGATAATGGAAGCCCTGCCGGCCGGTATGGAAATAACCATTAACTCGGGGTCCAGACCGCACCGCAGACGGTCTCCAAAGCCCGTGACTGAAAAATTGACCTTGCCCGTCTGTATTGAATAAGCGGTAGCATCCCCACAGACACCCTGGAACCCTGTGGCCATTGAAATTTCTGTCCGGCCGCCGGTATCATATTTATCCGCTAATATTATAAACATGACCTGTTCTGCATTAGCGGGAATGAGTATGACCTGATAATTATTGTCCGCATGGGATAGAGGTCTGAGAAAAATTCCTTTTGTACTCCCGTTCTCAAGCTTGTATGCCCCTGTTACCGCGTTTTTAGCGGCTTCGACCGTACCAAATACGCCTGCATCATAATGCTTGCGGCCGGATAGCATCTCATCGGAATAATTCGAAAAACCCAGTGTTGCCGCACCGGATTTACAGATGATGTCCTTTTCCAGAAGATAAAGGGTTTGCCCTTGGGCGGCAGTCATTATTCCATGACAATAGCTTCTGAGCGGTTTATCCGGCCGGTACTTTTCCAATTCAGAGTTATGCTTTGGGAACAATGAAACAGCTACAGGAAAAATAGAAAGTTCTAAATGAGTGGTTAATATTTCAGATATTTGAGTATTATTCATCATTTTTCACACTCCATCATTGAGACCTTTGAAAAATGTCAATTTTTGTTTAAGTTCAAGGCAATTCTGCAGGATAGCAGAATTGGACAGCCGTCAAGCTGCCCGCAAGGGCGAGGGGCATGGACGCCCCCCGAGTCAACGCGAAAATTTTAACCACCCCGGTACGATCTGCCGGCCTGTTCCGGTACTTCCACGGGGACTTACGGGGCAGGCAGGAATACCTGGAGTATTTTGAGGATTAACCCACCAAAGTTCGGTGGCGGGTTAAAATTTGAGCCTGTTGACAAATCCCGCTCAGCGGGGACGCAGAGATTGGGCAAAAAGGGGCGTTTTGAAACTGGCTCAGATAATATATTTTTCCGGTGTCAGGTCAAGTAAATCCTATTTTTGGCGATTGTCAAAACGTCTCCGCCAAGGAAAATTATGTTCTCAGATAAAAATCCAAATCCTTTTCAAGTGATTTTTGATCGATGTACTGTGCACCGACATTGCGATCGATAATCCATATTATTTTGATAAGTTTGTGGATTTCCGTTTTCATTGGATTGTCTAAAATAAATTTCAATTCAACTGTATCATTTCTGGAAATATAATGTGGCTTAAGACTTGCAAATCGGATTCCGCTTGCTGAAATATCTTCAACGATTATTTCTCCTTTTTCATCTCTCCCCTGGACAACGTATTCACCATGGAGCCGGACTTTCTTACGGTAATGCTTTCGATATTCCAAGGCGAGCCGAAAAACTGCGCCACATCGGCATTTGGCCTTTAGTTTTTTTTGAGTATGCTTGAATTTCGTTACATCTACATTTTTCTCAAATCCGCATTTGGGACAGATTATCGTTGCTTGGTTGGTATCGTCCACATAAACCGTTTTCATAACATTTTCTTTTTTTCGATGGTTTTAACCCGGACGTATCATCACGCTTAAAGTAGATTATGTGCCTGAATATTCAATTTCCGAAAAGTGACGGCTTGTAACCGAAATCATAAAAAATACAGATCTCTTGCATTATGGCAAAAGGACGTTATCAGACATGGGCAATTTTGTCAAATTTTATGAAAAATACGTGGGTCTCATGAGTATCTGCTAGTCGGTATAGACGTCGCCATGGATAAGCATCACGTCTTTATAGGAATGATGGCCGGAACGTCATTACTAAGCAGACTATAAATAATCTATTGCATTTTTATTTCATTTTCACCGAACATAGCGCTATGCCAGAACTGCATTCCGCTGCGCTTCATGCAGTCTGGTGAATTTTTCGTTCAGTTCTTCTCTCTTCTGAAATCCACCCATCACCAGTTCCACAACAAAATCAACTTCCTTGTCTATCTACACTCTCCCCTTTCCTATACCCTTTCATTTCACAAACATTTCAAAACAAAATCAGTACACTTTGGGACTTGAATATTTCATTTTTAAAAGCTATTCATAGATGTATGCCGAACCCGAATATTTCATGAAAATTTTTGGAAGGCCTTTTTATCCGCAATGAAAACAGTTTGTTTTTTAAAATATCATTAAAAATAATAGAGGGATAAAATTATGAGTCTGTTAACCGTAGATCAAGAAAAATGTGAGCGTGATGGTATTTGTGCTGAAGTTTGCCCTGCGGGAATCATCGAATTTAAAGACAAAGATGCTTTCCCCACCCTTGTGGATGGCGGAGATAAACTGTGTATCAGATGTGGACATTGTGTGGCGGTTTGTCCACACGGGGCCATGTCTCATTCAACGATGAAACCAGAAGAGTGCCCATCAGTAAATGATGACGGGTTATTTGGTCCGGAACAAGTCGAGCACTTTTTGCGGTATCGAAGATCTATAAGGAATTACAAGAAAAAGCAGGTTGCGCAAGAGGTTCTGACAAAATTAATTAATTTAGCCCGTTTTGCCCCTTCCGGACACAACCGCCAACCTGTCAGATGGCGGGTTATATATGAAAGGGATAAGGTTCAACGAATGGCTGGATTTGTTATTGATTGGATGCGCCACTTAATTAAAGAAAATTCTCCACTCGTTGCCGCTATGCACCTGAATCGAGTCGTTGCTTTCTGGGAAAGGGGAAATGACCCCATATGTAGAAATGCACCACATGTTGTTATTACCTATGCTCATAAAGATGATGTAACAGCGCCAACTGCTTGTACTATTGCCTTAACATATCTGGAACTGGCTGCATTGTCCTTTGACCTTGGAGCATGTTGGGCGGGTTATTTTAATGCAGCAGCAACTTTCTGGCCGGCATTGCAAGAGGAACTGGGATTCCCTGAAGAAAATATTAACTTCGGAGCAATGATGGTAGGGTATCCGAAATTCAAATATCATAGACTGCCGCTCAGAAATGATGCCGATATAATGTGGCGTTAAAGCCGGGGCTTTCTATCCTTAATATATGATTGGACGAAGATGATTTGACAATAGTCAAAAATAGTTGATTTTGAAGCTTTTGGAGGCTTTTTAATGTCATACAAACCAACCTATGAAGAATTAGAGCAACGAGTCAAGGAATTAGAGGAAGAGGACCTAAAACGCAAGCAATTAGAGGAAGCCCTAACGGAGAGTGAAGAGAAATACAAACTATTAATAAAAAATCTGCCATGTGTTGTATATAGAGGATTCAGAGACTTTTCTGTTGAGTTTTTTGATAACAAAATTGAATTATTTACAGGCTATAATGTTAATGATTTTAATTCTAAGAGGATGAAATGGAGCGATATTATATTAAAGGAAGATATTGAAGATGCAAGGATATTTTTTATCCAGGCCTTAAAGGCGGACAGGTCATATGTGAGGGAATATAGAATCAAAACCAAGTTGGGTGCAATCCACTGGATACAAGAAAGGGGCCAGATAATTTGTAATAATAAGGGTGAGATTAAATTTGTTAGTGGCGTTTTTTTTGATATTACTGATTACAAACGAGCTGAGGACGAACAAATTCGTCGCCAAAAACTTCAGGGTATTCTCGAAATAGCCGGAGCTGTATGCCATGAGATGAACCAACCCATTCAAGGGATTTATTTGAATTTAGATCAATTATTAATGAATATGCCTGAAGATAACCCATTATTTAAAAAGATTAATTTCATAAAGAATCAAATTGATAAGTTGGCATCAATAACTAATAAACTTCAAAGTATAACAAGATATGAGACTAAAGAATACATTTTGGGTACGAAAATAATTGACATAGAGAAATCTTCAACAAAAAGATAACGCCCTTTTGGGCACCGGTTGGCTATCGCGGGGTATATTATGTAAAATACTTCATAGAAATTATGTAGTTTATCCCACAATGACATAATTTTTTCTATGAAATTGCACGCCTATTCTTTTTATATAATTGATGTAACTATTTAATATATATGCTATAACAGATATAAATATTTTTTGAGCGATTTTTTTGCAATTCTTGCACGATTCTTGCTTAACAACAATTTAGTTTGAAAAACTTTTCGTCGTTTTCTTAACTCCTTTGTAACAGCCTGGGTCGTTAAGCAAAAACTTGTGAGAGAAAATGTAGCCTCCCACTGATGCGGCCCAGGCTGTCAACTCGATATCCGGAACGACACCTTTGCAAAACGCCCTTTTTTGCCCAATTCTGAGGCCCACCAAATTCATCACTTATCCGTGCAGGTCTTTCAATATCTTTTCCAAATTCCTCTTATTTTCGTCTTGGATTTTCTGCTGGATTTTCTGCTTAGTACGATGGGTGTACACCAATAATACGACCGCCATTAAGATAATGAAACCTATAAAAATATGCCAACTCAAAAATTGCCAGGATAACAAACCGGCCAAGATAACACCACCGCACATCACGTAGCCAACCATTTGGGTTTTTATTCTGTGTCTAACCAATATATCTAAAGGTTCAAATGATTCTTTTTTTTCCATATTACCCCTTACGCAACGAAAGACTTTCTCCAGTCTACAATAATACCCACCAACACGTCACCGCTGCAGACGTCTTCAATTCAATTGAACAATATACTTTCTATTCATACATTCTTTGTCAATATTTTTCTTAAATACAATATACTGTTTCTTCTAATATTCTCCACATTTTCCTTGACTATTGTAAAAATTTTTTCTTCATTGCCGCTGCACACCTTGAATTATTGTGATATTATATTAATAAACGCCTCGAACTCGTGAAATATCCGGGTTAGAGAATTAGAAAAAAGACGGGTCTTTTTTTTTAGCAGGTTACAATTTGTTTGAAGACCCCTCAATGGTTTTCAGCGATAAAGATCACTGGCTGTTGATTCCAGGCGAATAGAAATAAACTTAAGGAAAAACCCTATGGCAATATTCAGATCTATTGAGAATAATAAAGTAAAAACGGACAAAGCAAACTATTTTCAAGTTGCCTGGCAGGCATGCGCAATGTTCGCTTTGTCAATTCTTCTGGGGTTTGCCATTAATCAGCTTCGATCTGACCGGTTGCCGCTGGCGGGAGACTGGTCTATCAAGGCCAAACTGATAATGGCCAACGGTGATCGCCTGGAAATCTCTTTTGAAGAAGCTGAAAAATTATTTATGGATAAATCGGCGCTCTTCATAGATGCCCGTTCTATGGACGATTATGCAAACGGGCACATTCTGGGTGCTCGCAGTCTGCCATGGCATGATGTTGACCAGCGGTTTATTGAGGTTACAGAAGATATTTCGCCGGATACACTGATCATTACGTATTGCGACGGCGCAACCTGTGAACTGAGTTGTGATTTGGCATTGTTTTTGCTCGATATGGGCTTTAATAATGTCCGGGTGCTGCCGAACGGTTGGGGGGTGTGGTTGAAAAGCCGCCTGCCGGTTAAAAAAGGGAATACCGCTTCCTGAATTTTACAAGTGTGAAATTTGCCAAAAATCGTAAGGCCATTAACCCTGAACTTCTGAACCCTGAGCCCGTAATCGGTTACAGTAAAGAATCCTGGCTCAGAGGTTCATATTTTCAATGTAAAAATAAACCAGAGGGAACAACTTGAATCCACACCGAATGCTAAAGCTATCTGCCAGGTTCATATTAGGCGGAGTCTTTATTTATGCCAGTTTCGACAAAATCCTCCACCCGTCAGCATTTGCAGAGGCGGTATATAATTATAAGATCCTGCCGGACGGACTTATAAACCTAACGGCAATTGTGCTGCCCTGTCTGGAACTTGTTCTGGGAACTTTTCTTATTATCCATTTCTGGATGCCCGGAACCGTTGTAATGATCAATCTTCTTTTGATCACGTTTATAGGTGCCATGCTGTTTAACATGGCCCGCGGGCTGGATATCGGTTGCGGTTGCTTTTCTGCCAGCGCTGTTGAAAGTTCAATGAACATCTTGACTGTCTTACGGGACACTTCTTTTCTGGCAATAGCTGTTTATCTCCTATATTCATGCTTTTTCCGTAAAAATTAGCGCCTGGCATCGGGATTGGGCAAAAGTAGACGTTTTACAAAGATCTCTTCTTGGCCAATACACGCTTTGAGCCAATGTCACATAGAACACGCCTGTAAATTTCAAGATATCCGTTAAACGGTTTTTATTTCCATATATTGTATTATTTTTTGCTTGACATACAAGATACATTCTCTTATAGGGTCATTAAATTAAAAAAAGGATTTCCCCGATGAAAGATAATGACAGCTGGTTTGGTCCAAACCAAATTAACGATAGTTTGTCTGAACTCATCTCTTATTTATACGACGCCGAAAGGCAAAAACTTTTAGAAAGCCTGGATAAATGGTATCAATCCAAAATCACGGAAAAGAGGAAACATCCCAGGAAACGTATGTTAAGGTACGTTGACTGTTCGGGTCACTGTTGTAAGTTTTCGGATTTTATGCGCAATATAAGTGCCGGCGGACTGTTTATTGAAACCAAAACCCCCGTATACATTGACCAAGAGCTTACCATGACCTTCACTCTCCCCGACTTTGAAAATCCTTTTAACGTCACGGGTAAAGTTGTATGGGCCAACCCCAAGGGAATTGGTGTAAAATTATACCATACCATATCCGAAATCTAACGATTCGATAGATTTTATGCTGTTCCTATAAAAAAAGGTCTGAATGATTTTTCATCTCTTCTTAACGCCGCATCGATCTCGTCAAGAAGCCTGCTTTTAGCCTCTGGCAGCCTTCCTTCAAGGTTGATATAGTTCGTATAATGGTCGCTAGTAACATATGAGGAAACCCGAATATTCTTTATCAGCAGTGCTGTTTCATGCAACACCTCATGAGGACCCAGCATGTTAAAGGATTGGTTCCGAACTTCTTCCAAAAGAGGCGTGTTTATTTTCGGAACAAAAGTGCGCAGCCGGATAAAATCCGGCTCTATTTGATTTAATACCTTTGCCGTCTCCCCGGCATGGGATACGGTCCGGTTTTTTCCGCCGATACCCAGGATAACATACAGACTCAGCTCTATACCGGCATCCATGACCCACTTTCCCGCTTCTATCTGCTCTTGGCTGAAGGTCCCCTTTTTTATGCATTTTAGAATCACATCGTCACCCGATTCCAGGCCGACATGTATCCGGGACAGGCCTGAGTCAGCCAAACGTTTAAGCCCATGGTGCCCTTTTTTGTGAATATATGGCGAAGAACCGTATACGGTGATCCTCTCTAATCGCGGAAAAATCTTTCTTGCAAAACTAAGAATTTTACATAAGTCATCGGTTCTCATGGCGATAGTGTTTCCTGCCGGCAAAAAAAGGGTTCGAACTTTTTGTCCGTAGATATCAGAGGCCTCTAAAATATCTTCTTTTATTTCATCGACATCACGCACTTTGAATCTGGGACCATTTTTATAGACCATGCAAAAGGTGCATTTGTTGTGGGGGCAACCGATGGTCGCCTGGATCAAGAGGGAGTCCGCCTCGCTGGGAGGCCTGTAAATGGGACCTTGGTATCTCATATAAAAATAGATGGAAATCCTGGACTTTTTCCTGTAACTGATTCAGTTATAAGCTTAGCCCGAATATTTCATGAAAATTTTCGAGAGGCCTTTTTATTAGCAATGAAAACCGTTCATTATTTATAATTTTGTTTATAGTTGTCAGGTGACAGTTTGTACCGTAACTTTTCTATTTCAATTTCTCAATAATTTTCACCCTACGGGCGAGTCCGAGGCGCTCATTTGCTTCGTTATCAAGAGCTTGCAGTAGTCACCTACGGCTGCGTCCTTGAATGCCTTGTTGGAGCGAAGCGGAAATCCCGCTATCGGGGCAAATGAATGCCTCGCACACGTGTAATATCCGGGTTATTACCAGAAATTGAATAAAAACGCATCATAAAATCAAAATCTATTTCCGGATACATTTCATGCAGAGGACAAACTGGTATGTAATAACCGGGGCGCCATGCTCCGGAAAAACTGCGGTAATAAGCGCACTTGAACAGCGGGGCTACCCGGTTGTTCATGAAGTGGCACGCGCATACATCGATAAAGAATTAAAAAATGGAAAAAGTATCGCCAAGATAAAATCGGATGTACTCCTGTTTGAACGCCATATCTTGTATAAAAAGATTGAAATTGAGAAATCTCTTTCCAAAGACGCAACGGTTTTTCTGGATCGTGGGGTTCCGGACAGTATTGGATATTATATTCTGGAAGGATTATACCCGGATGAACCTATCAAAAAGAGTAAGCAAACCCGGTATAAAAAAATTTTTTCTTTGAAAGATTACTGTTTGAAAAAGATGCTGTGTGATCGGAAGATGATAAAATCGCAGCCGAACTTGATCGTATTTTAAAGGAAAGTTATCAAACGCTGGGGTATGAAATTATTAGCGTTCCAATTCTGTCTGTAAAAGACCGTGTCGATTTTATTTTAAAGCATGTATAAAAAAATAACCGTAATTGAATAAGGCACCGTGAACTATATCGTCTGAAACGCTTCAATATTTTCAGGAATCCGTCCCATGTGAAACGTATGCCTTTCCACGCTCTCTTCTACTAATAATTTCAGAAAAGCATTCACCACCTTTGGGTCGAACTGGGTGCCGCTCCCTTCCCTTATCATGTCGGCCGCGATCTCAATAGGTATTCCGTCCCGGTAGGGTCGATCAGAGGTCAACGCGTCAAATACATCGCCAACCGCCAAGATGCGAGCACCAAAACTTATCTCTTCCCCGGAAAAACCATCGGGATACCCTTTACCGTTGAACCACTCATGGTGCTGCATGGCCATAGGTATAACTTCAGTATATTCTTCAATAGGTTGTAATATTTTTGCTCCTTTTTCCGGGTGCTCATAAATAATCCGGTACTCTTGATCAGTTAATTTCCCCGGTTTGTCGAGAATGCTGGCAGGAATGCCGATTTTGCCAATGTCATGGAGCAGTCCGGCCTGCTGAAGGTTGACCAATTGTCTCCGCGCAAGTCCCAAAACACGGCCAATTTTTAGTGCCAGGTGTGTGACTCTTTCCGAGTGCCCTGCCGTCCAGGGGGATTTTGCATCAATGGATCGGGCTAGGGCGGTTAGTGTGCCCCGGTTGAGCCTGTCCAATCTTTTATTTACTTCTAATATTTCTTTTATGTTTATTTCTTGCCACTCATAAACAATGACGTCCAGAGAATCCTTAGAACTTATCTTCATTGTTTTTTCTTCCTTTCCCACCTCTTCTATGTTTTCAGAAAGAATTTCATTATCCTTTATTTTCTCAAACAGATTTTCCGTCTGAAAAATCAGATCACACTTTTTGCATATCACATTTTTAGACTTGAAAATTAGGCAAGCTTTCAGTGAATAACTGATTTTTTATCCCCCAGCGCCCACTCATTTTTCTGTGGCTCTTTCAGAAAATCAGCCACAAACGACTCTATCTTCTTTTTATTTCTGCCTAAAAAAGAATTCCAATAGTATCGGTTGAAATACATGATATAGAAAATTTTGTAAACCAGTCACTATGGTTTTGGCATGGTAATGTTGTTTAGAAATATTATCGTATGGGTTTCATTTGTGAATACAACAAAAATAATCCCTGCTTAATTTTGAATAGTTAAGGAAAACCGTTTGAGATTATAAAGAATAATGCATATTGCATGTCAAGAAATAATTTACACAATTTATTATTTTCAGCGTATAACGCTTTTTGAGACCCGTCTAAACGCATTTGATTTCGGTGCAGCGTAGCCACGGCGTGGAGCCTTTTTCCTGTATCGGGATTCAAATGCGTTTGCCCTGTTTTAAGATCCTATCCTGCTTGACGCGTAACATTCACTTTAGTATTAACGATATAAATCATTTTATGGAAACGACCCGTCTGTATAGGAAGTTATAACAAATTAAGGGCTCGCGCAAAAATAACTTCGCAGAATTTGCGCTCAGATTTGGTTCAGGTTTGGCTGATCCGAGAGAGCAAAACCACAGGAATAGCGAGCTATTTCGCGGATTTTGCGAGTGAGGTATCAGCCAAAGATGGGCTGAAGCTGAGATGTAAAAATGTGAAGTTATTTTTGCGCGAGCCCTAAGGGGGCTAAGTAATGAAAAAAACAATTGCAATCATTGCAAGTCTGGTACTGGCCATATCTCTTTTTTCATGTGCAGGGCCGACACAACAGGAAAAAGGAGCAAAAACCGGAGCTTTAATTGGAGCTGCAGGTGGTGCAATTCTCGGTCAAGTTGTTGGTGGAGATACAGAATCCACTCTTGTCGGAGCAGCAATCGGCACGGCTGTCGGGGGTGTCTCCGGTCATCAAATCGGTGCGTATATGGACAGGCAGGAGCAAGAGTTGAGAACGGCGATGGCAGCAAGTGAGGCTGCCAGTATTCAGAGGACCCAGAATGTATTGACGGCTACTTTCCATTCTGAATTCTTGTTTGACTTTGACTCTTCAACCTTAAAACCAGGGGCATATGCGGAAATTGCCGGAGTTGCTAATGTATTAAACAGATATCCACAGACAACCATCAAGGTCGAGGGCCATACCGACTCAAAAGGTTCTGAAGCATATAATCAAGCGTTGTCTGAAAAACGGTCACTGGCGGTTAAGAGCGCTCTGACACAAAGAGGGGTAGATCCGACAAGAATACAAACTGTGGGCTTTGGTGAGTCACAACCCATATCTTCAAATGACGCCATGAATAGAAGGGTTGTCATTGTAATCATACCCAGTTGAGGGGTCGGGGAGTTTTTTTCGATTCATTAGATTTATGAACAGAAACCTTTGAAAAATGCTCAATTTTGCCTGCCCAGTTAAATCCCTACGTTATATTTAGCCACCCCGGAAAAATAGGCTACGCATTCCACGGGGCAGGCGCAGAAATTGGGCAAAAGGGGACGTTTTTCAAAGGTCTCGACCTTTTACGACAAAAGTATGCACCACATCAAAGAGATCATTCACACTAACAGGTTTGGCAAGGAAGGCATCTGCACCGGAATTTCTGGCGGGTTGTTCATTGGCAGGATTGTCGGACATCAGAAGACATTTTTTGCCCGGACTTTTCTCTTTGAATTTAGCCATAAGTTCAAATCCGTTCAACCCGGGCACGTCAATCTCTGAAATAATTATGTCCGGACTCTCATAATCCTCTATATATCTCCAAGCGGCCAAACCGCTATCAAACGATAAAACATCTCTGTTCACACAATACATTAAAACTGTGACCACAAAATCTCGGACCATCAGGTCATAATCAATAACAGCTATCTTTACGTTGGGTATATTGACTGGGTTCACGCTACTTTCAGAAAGTCCACATCTCGAATTTGGAATTTGAATATTAGCGTCTCACAGATCTTGTTCAAGTTATCGATGAGAGCCTTTTTCCTCAATTGACCCCTGAGACGGTCTTGAGCCAAGGCTTTAGCCATTATGGCCAGAAGCTGAACTCGCTGATGAAACAGATGTTCTTCCGAGGTCTTTTTTTTGGAAACAATTTCTGTTTGGGGCTCAAAGCCATTGTCCTTTAAAGTGGAGGACTCGCTGACCAGATGAAGGGAATGATAGAAAACATGATTCGCATTTTCTATAATGGCCTTTTTTCGGTAATCTCCGAGAGGGCAGTCACGTAAATAGGCCTTGGCCATGATAATAAGAAGTTTTAATCGTGATGAAAAAATATCATCGGCCGACATTGCTCTCATCCTCACGGACGCCGGGCCCAATTTAATCATTATATGTCCTTGTCTTTGATTTTCTTAGTAAAAAATATTACCTCCAGGCCATTTAATGTACTGTTTTTTTTAACCTATCAGCATGTGGATGTCAATAAATATTTTCAGGAATTCAGACGCGTTAAAAGGTAACTTAGTAACATCTCAAGAACTTAGGGGCTTCGCCCCAATTGGAATAATGGAATGATGGAGTAATGGAATGATGGGTTTGAAGGAGTTTTTTTACAATTAAAATGGTTTATTTCCGCCCTTACCCCCAATATTCCAGTATTCCAGCATTCCATTCTTCCATTCTGATTGCATAAACAGGTTAGCATTAAAAACTTTTATTCTCGATAAGTTGTAGAATCTCCGAGACGTTAAATTATGGAGCCGGATCAATATGATTAGTTCGTGTCCATCCATAAATGAGGATTTTTGTTCAAGATCAAGGCATGTGAAAAAAATAACCACAGGCATATGTTTAATATTCCGAGGATTATTTTTTGAACATAACGCAGAGATTGGGCAAAAAGACCATTTATGGATGGACACTAGTTCATACACCGGTACTTATATTGGGAAGCTATATTAAAAGTTCCTTTTTTTCTTTTTCCGTCAGATTACGCCAGGCTCCCTCGGCCAGCCTTCCCAGTTTGACTTTTGAAACCCTTATTCGCTTTAATTGCGTCACACGGTTCCCCACTTTTCTGACCATGCGTCGAATCTGCCTGTTTCTGCCCTCTTTAAGTATGATACGAAAACGTCTGGAAGAAATTCTCCGGATCTTTGCGGGTCTGGTTTTGCTCCCCATCATGGGCAGCCCCGAAGCAATGTTCCGGAGAGAGCCATCGGTGATGGGATTTGAGACGGTAACATCATATTCTTTTTCATGATCAAAGGAAGGGTGTGAAAGTCTGTGATGGAGACCGCCGTCATTGGTCAAAATCAAAAGCCCGGTCGAGTCCTTGTCAAGCCTTCCGATCGGATAGACACGTTCGGGGATATCTATAAGATCAAGCACTATTTTTTCACCCGGATGGCGGCAGCTTGTAACATATCCTTTGGGTTTGTTCAGCACTATGTACATCGGTCCACTGTTAAGGGCGATAACCTTTCCATCAAATTCAACTCTGTCTTTCTCAGGATCTACCTTTGTGCCGAGCTCGGTAACAATCCCGCTGTTTACCCTGACACGCCCTTGTCTGATATATTCTTCTCCTTTTCTTCTGGAACAGATACCGGCTTCGGAAAGAAATTTTTGCAAACGCATCATCGTCATATTTTAATTTTAATCACGAAACCACGAAAATACAATAACAGCTAAATATTTAAATATTGATACACTGTTTTTTCGTTACAAGCCCTTATGCATGAGTTTGTACGGTGTAGTTGCTGATTATTTATGAAGCGGTTAAATTAAAAAAAACTCCCCGACCCCTCAATAAATCATTAAGCTATTAAGTTGAAAAAACTCCCAGCCCCTCGATTCATTTGTGGATGGAAACTTAAGATCTGTAATCTGCGTTGATCCTTACATAGTCCACGGAAAAATCGCAGGTATATATCAAATCAGAACCCCGGCCCATGTTTAAATCAATGGTTACAACAAATTCCGGTTTACAAAGAACTTTTGTGGCCTCAGCCTCAGCGACTTTTCCGCAACCCATGCCGGCTTTCACCATTTGAACATCATCAAAATAAATATCTATCTTATCCGGGTCTATTTTGGCGCCCGCCCTGCCCACAGCGCCCACAATACGTCCCCAGTTGGCATCCTCTCCGAAAAATGAAGTCTTTACCAGAGGAGAATGGGCAACCGTGTCTGCAACGTTACGGGCATCAGAGTCCGACACCGCTCCCCGAACCATAATTTCAACCAGCTTTGTCACTCCTTCCCCGTCTCTTATCAGCTGTTTGGCCAGGTTTAGAAGGATTTCATCCAAAACCTTTTGAAAAATATTTTTATGGGCCAAACTTTGAATAACAGCCCCGGACAGCCCGTTGGACATGACCATGACCGTATCGTTGGTGCTGGTATCCCCGTCAATGGTGATCCGGTTAAAAGACCGGTCTGCAGCCTTAACCAAAGTCTCTTTTAATATGTCCGGTGATGCTTCAACATCGGTACAAACAAAGCAGAGCATGGTGGCCATGTCCGGACGGATCATTCCGGCGCCTTTGGCAACACCGGTAACGGTAAAAGTCTTTCCTTCCACAACGCCCTGTGCGGAGGCTGTTTTGGGAACCGTGTCTGTTGTCATTATGGACCTGGCCAGTTCAGAAATTCCGTCAGGCTGAAGTGATCTGACAAGGTCGGGAACCGCTGTTTTAATCTTTTCAATGGGCAGGGGTTCACCGATAACACCGGTTGAAGCCACAAACACCAAATCTTTTGAAATTCCGAGTTCAGATGCTGCAAGATGTGCCATGGTTCTGGCATCACGCATTCCCTGTTTACCGGTACAGCAGTTGGCATTGCCGCTGTTGACAATAATCGCCTGGCAGACACCCGATTTCATCAACTCCATGTCCAGAAGAACCGGCGCCGCTTTAACCCGGTTTTCAGTAAACAGACCGGCGACATTTGCCGGCACCTGTGAATAAATAAGCCCGAGATCCTTTTGACCTTTTTTTTTAAGACCTGAGGCAATCCCGGCGGCCTTAAAACCGGGACACATTATAGCACTCATTTTTTTCCTTCCATCTATAATTTAACGTTTCGTAAATTTTACAACTATATGCAATCAATAATCTTTTAATGGCAACCTCTTTGTGCCATCGGAATGGAATACTGGAATGTTGGAATATTGGGGATAAGGGCGGAAATAAACCATTTTAATTGTAAAAAAACTCCTTCAAACCCATTATTCCATTACTCCATCATTCCAGTATTCCAATTGGGCCTGCCCGCTCGTGCCTTGCAATGGCAGGCGGGGCGAAGTCCCTAACTTTTTCAACATTACCCATATCTTTCCTTTATCGATTTCATTTGACAGAATAGTCAAATATTGTCAATCTGCATTTCTACATGCTAAAAAACTTTAAAATTACCATCGAATACGACGGCACCGACTATCACGGCTGGCAGCGTCAATCCGACGACCGGACCATTCAGGGCGAAATTGAAAAAGCTCTGATGACCATGACGGGAAATAAAGTTATTCTGACAGGTTCCGGCAGGACCGATGCCGGTGTGCATGCCTTCGGCCAGGCCGCAAACTTTCACTGCCGCACGGCGTTAGATCCCGACGTTTTTCAAAAAGGCCTCAACAGCCTTCTGCCCAAAGATATTGTCATCACGGGATGTACACAGGTTTCAGTGAAATTTCATGCGCGCTATGATGTTAAAAGCAAATCTTATCATTACAGAATATTGAATCGCGACCTGCCTGCCGCAATCTTCAGGCAGTATGCCTGGTACATCCGAAAGAGACTCAACCTGGATGCCATGGCCAGCTCACTGTGTTATATCATCGGAACCCACGACTTCAAGGCATTTGAAGGCACAGGGAGTCCCAGAGCCAACACCATCCGCTCTGTTATGCATGCGGATCTCGAAAAAATGGATGACGGATATCTTATATTTAAAATACAAGGAAACGGCTTCTTGAGGTTTATGGTGCGAAATATTGTGGGAACCCTTGTGGATGTGGGGCTGGGTAAGATCACACCCAATGATTTTAACAACATACTATTGTCAAAAGATCGCAACCTTGCCGGTGTGACCGCGCCGGCACACGGGCTATTCCTTATGCACGTCACCTATTGATAAATACTGATAATTTTTCCCTGAGAAATTTAAGGCTAACTCCTGTTTTTCATCTTCTGGACCTGCTCGTTGTAATATGAAATAACCTCTCTCCGGTTCAGCATTCCGATCAGAATACCATGGTCATCATCCTTTACAACCGGCAGGCTGTCGATATTTTTAATGGTAAATTTCTGCAGCACGGCATTCAGATCCTCGGACGGCGTCGTTAATATAATGTCAAACGTGGCAATATCATTCATCACCACAAGCTGCCCGATTCCCCGTGTAAAAAGTACACTTCTGATGTCTGTACTGGAAAATATTCCCGTCAGCCTGTTATACTGATCCACAACCGGGAAATAGTGTTGTTTTGTTTGTGAAAAAAATTCCCTGAAATCACGAAAGGTCATGTTCTGGGGAATAACTTCCACTTTTTTAACAAGGTGTATTAGATTCTTGACTCTGATAGCCTGTAAGATATCCACAAAAAAATCTCCTGCATGGGCCGGAGAGTCGATTTTGCTTTTAACCTGTTTTTCATAAATTGTCCATTTCCGTGCCGCAAGATAAGATACCGAACATACCAGAAGGCTGGGCAGAAGCAGCTGATAGGAATCGGTCATCTCACTGACAAATATGATGGTAGAAATCGGAGCGTTTGACACCGCCGTAAAAAAGCCTGCCATACCCACCACTACAAAGGCTCCGGGTTCAGTGACAACACCGGGCATGATCTGGTGAAAAATTTTTCCCACCACACCGCCCATTGCACCGCCGATGACTATTGAAGGACCGAATACCCCGCCGCTGCCCCCGGATCCGATGGAAAATGATGTGGTGAATATTTTCCCAATGGCAAGAAAAAATAAAAAAGGTATGGTAAGCTCATTATCAAGCGCTTTCTGCGCAAATCCATATCCGAATGCCAGCGTCTGAGGCAAAAAAAAGCCGATAATACCGGTACATAGGCCGCCCACTGCCGGCTTTATGTGATTTGGAATTTTGATGGATTTAAAAATGCCGATAATACCATAAAATGATTTGATGTAAAGAACACCTGTGGCTACGAGAACTAATGCAAGCACAAGGTAAGGTCCTAACTCCAGGGGATTGCAGAATAAAAAATCAGGCGACTTAAACAAAGACCCCCAGCCGAAAACCAGGCAAAACAGGCAATAGGCCACAACCGATGAGATTCCGGCAGGGATGATAACCTCTGATTCAAACTCGGGGTCTCGGTAGAGTACCTCGGCAGCAAAAAGCGCGCCTGCCAGAGGTGCCCTGAAGATACTCCCCACCCCGGCACCGATTCCCGCAGCCATCATTATCCTGCGTTCCCGGTCTGATAGTTTTAAGGTCGTTGCCAGAAATGAACCAAAACCTGCTCCGATTTGAGCAATGGGACCTTCTCTTCCCCCTGACCCGCCCGTGGTAAGGGTCAGAGCAGATGCGATGGTTTTAATAATCGGAACCCTGCCGCGTATGAAGCCTCCTTTTCTATGATAGGCATCAATCGCCGCATCCGTTCCATGCCCTTCGGCTTCCGGGGCATAGGTGTATACCAGCCATCCGCTCACTAAACCGCCGAGTGCTGGAAGAAAAAGAAGTATCAACCGGTTGAACGGCGTGCGTGTGGGTTGAAGAAGATGATGTTCACCGGCCGGAGGAGGGGGACGGTAACCGGCCATAAAGTCCATAAAATAATGCAGACCCAGCTGGCACAGGTATTGAAAAACAATAGATCCGAGGCCGGCGATAAGCCCGATTAAGACAAAATACAAAGTCCATTTACCGGCATGGGCAATATTGAGGGACCGCTCTCTGCCGGTAATGAATTGCATGATTTTTTTAAAACGATTCAATACTGCCACAGGGAAGCCTGCCCCGTTGTTTCAACCATTAATAAAGAATATCAAACCGTCCCGGAATCCGTAACAAGCATCGGTTATTAATTTCTGCAAGCTTTTTATCAGTCTGTGGATATTGATAAGAATGTCTCAATACCGCATTGTAATCATATCGTTCTGAAATTATATGTTTTTTAATCTTAAACTTTTTATTTCGTCAGCCCTTTTAGATCTTCTACGCCCTGCAAAATAATATTGAACAGCTCGGGTATATCGCCCTCCTCCAGGCAAGAAAAAGCGATCCTCAAATCCCTTTCTCCCATGGATATAAGACCTACGCCGTATTTTTCAAGAAGGTGAAGCCTGAGCGTTTCGGCATCCACCGATTTTAACCTAATACACATAAAATACCCGGAATTAAACGGATAAACATCCCAGGCGTCTTTGTATCTGGAATCCGAAAGCACTTCTTTTATTCGTCCGGCTCTGTTTTTCAGTACCCTGAATTTCTCTTCTTTTTCTTTAATGAAGTTTTCGCTCTGCATGGACCTCAGTACAATGGTCTGTCCCAGGTGGGAAGCATTGGAAATAGACCCCCTGATGCTTCCTGCGGTTTTCCTTTCCAGTGCATCATATACGGCCATGGAATCACCTTCAATTTTACATCCGTAGGTTATAAAGCCAACCCGTAATCCCCAGACAAAGTTTTCCTTGGTAGCGCCGTCAAGCTTAACGGCAAGAATCCTGGGATGCCGGTTGCAAAGATTTGCAAAAAGAGATTCTTTCAGAACCCGGTCTTCATAAAAGAGTCCAAAGTAGGCGTCATCCATAACAGCTATAATATTTTTATCCGTGTCGGCGATCCCGGCAAGGATTTCTATAATGCGATTTCCCTCTTCAACAGTTACCGAATACCCGGTAGGGTTATTCGGAAAATTCAGCAAAACCGTAACCTTATCATATTTTTTCGCCTCAATCCGTACCTTTTCCTCAAAGGCTTCAAGATTAAATCCATGACGTTCCGAAAACAAATGATACTGGCTTATATTTGCCCCCTTTTTGACATTCAGAATCATGTTATAGTTGCCCCACATTTTGTCAGGCAAAATCACCACATCATCAGGATCTAACCAGAGATCCGCAACCATGCTGATAGCGTGGGTAATGCCACAAGTGACAACGGGCAAACTGATGGTTTTGCCCTTGAGGGAAGGATTCTTTTGAAAAAGGGAGTCCTGCCAGACTTTTCTCAAGCTCGGAATGCCAAAGGATGGCGCATAGGTCAGCGACTCTTTTGCTCGAATACTGCAAATTGAGTCCATTACCGAAGAAAAATGCATGGTTCCCCCGCGCTCCGTGGCAATACCTATGGTTGCATTTAACTTATGGGCCTTTTCTCTGGCCTCGGCACTCTGGCTTAAAATGCCTTTTGGGAAAAAAAGGTTTTTGCCCATCTCAGACAGCATTTCCATGATATGGGGATTACCTCTCTCGATA
>Ga0315537_1001120_pt1 | contig 21087 bp, 19 predicted proteins | sample SalMarSW160270MG_FD_203091 | JGI IMG/M metagenome (GOLD analysis project Ga0315537, IMG submission 203091) | Salt marsh sediment microbial communities from the Plum Island Ecosystem LTER, Massachusetts, United States - Salt Marsh Sediment SW1602-70 ...
ACCGCCCGCAATCGCGGCGGGAACCGCATCTGCAGCCAACAGAGAAAATGAACGAAAAATACGAGTTTCTGAAAAACGTTCGTATATTTTGCGATCTCACCGATGAGGAGATACGGGATCTTCTCCAACTGCTACATCCTCGGGAGCTGAAGAAGGGGGGAACACTCTTTCGGCAGGGCGATCCCGGCGGAGAGCTGTTCGTCGTGGAGTCCGGAGCCCTCGGTATAGCCGTTACCCTGGACGACGGCAAAAATCTGGAAATTGCCGCTTTCAAGAAAGGAGACTTCTTCGGAGAGATGTCCATCTTCGAAAAAGAACCCCGTTCTGCTACCTGCTATGCCAAGAGCCGAAGCCGTCTGCTGGCCATGAATGAGAAAGAGTTCTTTCAGCTCGTCGAATCCAACCCGGCCAGCGCCGGGAAGGTAATGACCCGCATGCTTGCCGTGACCCGGCGACGGCTGGAGGACACCGGGGGATTCCTCTCCGACATGGTCCAATGGGGCGAGGATGCTCGTCGCAGGGCGATCACCGACCCTCTGACCGGGCTGTACAACCGGCGCTATCTCGAAGAGGCCCTCGAAGAATACTTCATGAAAGCCCGAAACGGCTCGAAACCGCTCTCCCTGGTGATGCTCGACCTGGATCACTTCCGGGAGATCAACGAGAAATACTCAGAGAAGGTCGGAGACCGGGTAATCACTGCCGCCTCCGATATCTACCGACGCTTCCTCAGACCAACCGATGTAGCAGCTCGCTACGGGGGAGACGAGTTCACCTTCATTCTTCCCGACACCGATCTCGAAACGGCTCACGCGCTCATGGAGAGTATTCGTCGCACAATAGAGGAATCGGATCTCCTCGAGAAAGCGGTACCGGCAAGCGGGGTCAAATCGAAGAACTCTTCTCTGCCCAAAGTCACGACCAGCCAGGGTCTGGCCTGTTTCCCCGAGCACGCCTTGGACCCGAAAGCCCTGAGGGAAGCGGCAGACGGTGCCCTGTATCGAGCCAAGGAGACGGGTCGCAACCGCGTGGTCATGGCGCAACCCTGCTAGTCGCGGTTAACCGTTCTCCCCTACAAACAGATAAAGAGGAAACCAGCGGTCGCCTTCCCGTTTCCGGCTTAGGCGCTCATCTCGGTCAACAGCTCTTTAGTAGTCAGCACCCGTCCGTACTTCATGGCGATACGCCGCAGCGAGTTCTCGAGGAAATCCTTGTCGAAGTAGCCGATCGCGTCGGATACGACGAAGTTCTGATACTGCCGATCGAAGGCCCCGGTCACCGTATCGTCAATGCAGAAAGGTGCGGCACAGCCGACGACGATCAGCTGTTCGGCACCCCTGGCCTGCAGTACCGTGTGCAGATTGGTTTCGAAGAAACCGCCGTAGCTGTACTTCTCCACGATCGCCTCCCCCTCCCGAGGGTAGAGTTCATCGATGATGTCATGTCCCTCCGCTTCCTTCTGGATCTCCTCGTAGAAACGGCGGCAGTTTTTCCAACATGCCTTATCCGGGGGGTGAAGCGGTTTCGACCAGGTCCAGATCAGCGTCCGTTCAGGTCCGGCGGTGAACTTGAGAAAAATCACCGGAATGTCAGCCCTTCTGCAGGCATTGAGCACTTTTTGGACATTGGGAATCGCTTCGTTGCAGCCCTGTAGAAAGAAGGGTGCCCCCTTGCGGACGAAGTCGTTCTGCATGTCCACAACAACCAGCGCCGCTTTTTTTATATTTAGGGTAAAGGGAACCTGTGTTTCAGCCATTCAGACTCCTCCCAATTTACTCGCCGAATCCGTAGCCGCCCACAAGGAGACGAATATGGGGCATAGACCAGCTGAAGGTGTTACTGTAAACGGTAAAGGTATACCCAGCGCGTAATCCTACTAGAATACCGCTCTCGTTTTTTACAGGTATGAGGAAATCTAATCCAACAGCCGGATTGAGAAGGGCGCATTTCGATACAGTCGAGCTGACATCGCTGGTCATCGCGCCTCCACCCAGTGAACACACGATCGAGCTGCTGCCCGATTCCAATATCCAACCGACTCCTCCGGTGAAATAACCCACAGCCCCTTTCTCATTTGCTCTTGAACCCGCCTCCTGGCCGAAGATCGGACTGCCCGACACGAGCAGCGCAAAGATCAAGCAAATAGCGAAGCACACTTTGATTCTTCCATTCATCTTCCGTCTCTCCCTCTTTTGTTATCGTTGTTCAACTCTTTTTCTTGTCCAGCTCTCTTTCCTTCATAACCGCCTTGGTGCGATCGCTTATCCCATTAGCTCTCGCGATCATAAAGATAAAGACGCCCAGCAGGGCGAGAAAAATACCAACGGAAAGTCCCGCTACCCGGAGTACCGGCATCAGCGGAGAGTCGAATACTCCTCCATGGCCCGCATGACCGCTTCCACATTGCGTATCGGGATCCCCGGGTACAGATCATAGACGAGGGACAATCCGCCCCGGGGATCGCTGAGCTTGGCCACGGCCTCCCGGATCAGTTCTTCAACGTCCTTTGGACTTCCGTTGCGGGTAACCTCCTGCCTGTCGATATCCAGGTCAACGGCGATCCGTCCCTTACAGCGTTTGCCGATTTCGTCGATTCCGTTTACCCTGTCCTGAAGATTGATCACCGTCACGCCGCAGGCAATCAAGTCGTCCAGGAGCTCCAGGATGTGCCCGTCGCTGTGCATGTAGACGACTTTTCCCCCCTTTCGTACGGGTTGCATCAACCTTCCGTAGGAAGGACGGATGTATCTTCGAAACAGCTCGGGCGAAAGCATCGGACCGTTTTGAGCACCCAGATCCTCCGGGAAGGTCACTATGGATACGTCCAGCTCCAGATAGCGACGGACGAAGTAGGCGTTGAAAGCTTCGACCATAGCGATTAGGCGGTGCAGCTCCTCCCTCTGGTCATGCATGTCGTAGACTAGGTTCTCATAGCCCCTCAGATATTCGAGGGTGAGGAAGAAGAATCCGTGCCGCAGCTCGCCTATCGAAAAACCGATCGTCCCCTCGTCTTTCCGGACACGTAGCTGCACCGCTTCCCAGTCGATCCGCGTCCAGCCGTCGTGCTCCTCCGGATCGGGAGGGCGAAAGCTCCTCAGAGCCGCCCAATCAGCCAGGGGAAATCGTATCACGGTGCCCGTGATGCCGTTCGTCGTGGTTCTCCAGGTCGAACCCCAGGAGTCCTCGTATTCGCTTCCCGCCGTCTGCCAGGGGGCGGGTTGGCGCTGCCGCGGATCAAGGAAGCTTCTCTCGTGGTCCTTGAATAGAAACGAGTGCCTCGATACGAGCTTCCGCAGCTCCTTGAGGTCGTAGGCTTCAAGACAGGCGTAGTTGACTTCAAAACGGATCGGTATGCGCGTCGGTTGGGTAAAGGTGTACGCTTTAAGAAAATCCGGATCCCGCATATGAGTCAACAGTCGCAGCACCGTATCCACCTTCAGCCGATTTCTTGATTACTTTCGGAGAAAACTATACAGTCTCGATACCGTGAGCTGTCAAGCGAGCCGGCGGGACGACTTCTTTCGGTCCGTACTCCTGGAACGACCGGCCAAAACGCCTTTCTACTTCACCCTCTGCGATTCGTTGATCGAAGAGTTCGAGAGGCGCAACGGGAAACAGAGCTACTTCGACTTTTTCGATATGCCCTTTCGCGCCGTTTCGCTGGAACCAACCCGGAATCCCCCCGATTATTCGCGGTACTTCGAGGATCTGCAACCGGTGGACGAGATCAACGAGTGGGGGGTGGGCTACATCCGAGGCAGCCAGTATCATTTTCGTCGCATGGTTCCCCCGATGAAAGCGTTCGATGATCCGGGGCAGGTATGGAGCTTCCCCCTGCCGGATATCCTGGACGAATACAGATGGGAGGGCTTTGCAGAACGGATCGCGGAGCTCAAGAGCAAAGACTACGTGACCATGAACGCCCCGCCGTTCATCGACATCTTCGAGCCTTCCTGGTACCTCAGAGGATTCGAGCAGCTGCTGATGGATCTTCACCTCAACCCGCCCATGGCCGAGGCCTGCCTGGAGCGCATGACGGAAATCAAATGCCGGCTCGCCCGCCGCTACGCCGAATCCGGGGTCGATGTCCTGATCTTCGGTGATGATATCGGGGAGGAACGAAACATGATCCTCAGCCCCGAGATCTGGCGCAAGTGGCTGAAGCCCCGACTGGGCCGGACGATCGATGCAGCCAAACAGATCAATCCCGAGGTGATCTGCTACTATCACTCGGACGGAAATATCGAGCCGGTGATCCCCGAGCTGATCGAAGCGGGTGTAGAAATCCTCAATCCCATTCAGCCCGAGTGCATGGATCCGCTCACGATCAAGCACCGGTACGGGAAAGCACTGACGCTGTGGGGCACCATCGGGACGCAGCGGCTCATGCCCTTTGCCACACCTCGGGAGGTTTCCAATACCGTAAAGACCATGATCCGGGAGCTCGGATACAACGGTGGATTGGTGATCGCTCCCACCCATATCCTGGAGCCGGAGGTTCCCTGGGAGAATATCCTGGCCCTGGTCGAAGCGGTCGAGGAAGAAGCTCTCTAAAGATGTAGATCAGACCGCGTCGCAGCAACGAGCACGGAGGAATCATAATGGCTAAATACGGAGCAGGAGTTATCGGCCTGGGCAACGTGGCCAGCGAGTACGTACGGGCTGTCAACAACAACCCCCTTGCGGAAGTGGCAGCCGTAGTCGGCCGGGACAGAGAAAAGACCAAGACCCGCGTACAATCGCTTGGGCTTTCCTGTGAGGTGATGAAGGAATTTTCGGACATGGTCGCCCGTGACGACATCCACTTCGTGGTGATCACCACCCCGCACTATTTGCATTTCCAACAAATAATCGAAGCAGCCGAGCGGGGAAAACACGTGGTCGTAGAAAAGCCGATCGGGATGAACTGGCAGGAGATCGCCCGGGTCAGGGAGGTGATCGAAAAAACCGGGGTGAAGTTCCAGTGCGGTCTGGTCCTGCGCTTCAATCCCTTCGTCGATAACCTCCGCCGCCTGATCGAAACGGACGCATTAGGAGAGATCTTCCACCTGGAGGTGGATTACTTCCATTCTCTTCGTCCGGCCTGGGGAGGCTTTCAATGGGGAGTGCACAAGCGAAGCGGCGGCCCGTCGGCCTCGCTGGTGGCGGGGATCCACGCCGTGGACCTGTTGCGCTATCTGTGCGGGGAGGTCAGCGAGCTTACGGCCTATTCGACCACGGCAAGCCGCAGGGAATTCGAGTACGCTCCCAGCTACCTGGCCGCACTTCGCTTTCAGAGTGGAGCCATCGGCAAGAGCAGCTGCAGCTTCGAGACCCGCTGCCCCTACCTCTTGAACCTGCTGCTGCACGGTACCAAGGGTTCGGTGTTCAATGAGAAGTTTTTCCTAAAAGATCTGTTCCCCGGACAGAACGCCTGGCAGCGCTTCGAAACCGTGATGCCCGACAGTCCCGCGGTCTCCCACCACCCCTTTCAGCAGCTGATCGATGACTTCATCGAGGCGGTGGATACGGATCGGCAGACCCGCAACAACATCGAGGAAATGTACCGCACCCACGAGCTCTGTTTGGCCATCGACCGCTCGATGGAGAGCGGTGAGCGGGTGAAGCTCCCCCTGAGCCGACGTAACCCCTGAGGGAGAGTCGGCCGGGCGATCCCCTGCTCACCCCGGTCAGTGGAAGATCAACCGGGGCAGGAACATAGAGATGTCGGGAAAGAGCACCAGTATCACCAGCACCACGGCATAGGTGATGACGAAGGGAATCACCGACTTGGAGATCGACTCCAGGGTGACGTTGGCGATCTTCAAACCCACGAACAGATTGGCTCCCATCGGCGGGGTCAGAAAACCGATCTCCGCACAGACCACGAACAGCACCCCGAAGTGGATGGGGTCGACGCCCAGATGGGTGACCACGGGCAGAAAGATCGGCGCCAGGATGATGATCTGGGAGAAGGTCTCCGCCCACATGCCGACGAACATCATGAAGGCCATGATGATCAGCAGGATGACGATGCGGTTCTGGGAAACCCCGGCTATCGAGCGGCCAAGGGCCTGGGGAATCCCCTCTACCGTCAGCAGTCTGGCAAAGACGAATCCCGCGGCAACCAGAATCAGCAGCGTTCCGGTCAGCTTCAGCGTGTTCGCCAGGGCCTCGTAGACATCCTTCAGCTTCATGGTTCGATTGATGAAGAAACCAACGATCAGCGAGTAGAAGATGGTCACTTCCGCCGCCTCGATGGGTGTGAAGAATCCTGCGTAGATCCCGCCCAGAAGCAGCACGATCGCGATCAGGGCCCACTTGGCATCCCAGACAGCCTTCAGAGCCTCCAGCACACCCATCTTCTGGTACTCCCGCTCCTCGTCGCCGTCGGTGGTCATCTTGGGAAACCACCTCAGCATCAACGCCGAGGTTATGGAAAGCGCCAGGGCCATCACCAGTCCGGGTACCACCCCCGCGGTGAACAGCTCGGCGATAGACTGGTTGGCGATAATCCCGTACATGAGAAAGGGATTGCTCGGCGGAATCAGGATACCCAGCGCCCCTCCGCTGGCAGCCACCGCTCCGGCGAACCGCGGTTTGTACTTGGCAACGATCATGGCCGGGATCATCAGGCCCCCGATGGTTGCCACCGTGGCGGGCCCGGAGCCGGTAACGGCGGCAAAGATGGCGCAGCTGGCGATGGTGATCACCGCCAACCCGGCTCGAAAGGAGGCCATGAAGCGCTTTACCATGCCAACCAAAGCCGCGGTGATGCCCGCCTTCTGGAAGAGATTCGCCACGAAGAGAAAACCGACCACCGCGATGAGCGGATACTTGTCCACCCCGGAGTAGAAGGTGCGCACCATGAAATGCATCGGCGTGCCGGTGGTGTAGAAGAAAATCAACGAGGTGAGTCCCAGACAGACGTAGATGGGAAGTCCCGTGATCAAAAGCCCTACCAAAACGAGTGCTATAGCCATGGCTGCCTCACCTTTCCGTTTCCGCCGGTTCGCCGGGGCCGCCGTTCGCCCTACCTGTTCGTGGCTTGATCTGATTGCGGATGAACTCCTGGATGAGCCTGAGTGTCAGCAACGCAAATCCAACGGGAATTGTCAAAAACACATAGTGAAGCGGAATCTTGAGGATGCCGCTCTCCCCCAGGAAGTTCTTCATGTGCTGGTACAAATTCATGGCGATGATGACGATGAAGACGTTGAATCCTATCCACACGATATCGGTGATGATTCCAACTATTTTCTGAACTGCCTTGGGGAGGGCTTCCACCACGAAGGTAATGCGGATGTGATCGTTGGTCTTGACACCATAGCTTGCCCCCAGGTAGCAGACGAACACGAAACCAAAGCGGGACAGCTCCTCCTGCCACGGCAACCCGCTGGTGAAAACCAGACGCAGCACGACTCCCAGGAAGACCAGCGTCACCACCACGGCAAGAACCATACTTCCGATGATCTCCTCGAACTTGTCGTCTATGAACTTCAGAATGCGTTTCATCCCTACCCTCGACTACTGTATATGTGATTTGCTCTGTTTGTTTCCCCGCGCCCAATGAAACGACACTCCTGCCAGGGCCATACGGCCCTGCAGGAGCGTCAGTCAGGTTTCGTGCTCTGTTTGCCGCCCTCTAGAGCTACATTCCCGCGGCGGCGAAAACCTTGTCGATGAACGCCTTACCTGCCTTGGCATCGCCTTCACCGATCTTCTCGTACATCACGGGCCAACTGGTTCGCGCCTTCTCGGCCCACTGATCGTAGTCTTTGGGGCGTCCCAGGAACTGCACCCCGTGTTCTTTCTTGGAAACATCCACCGCCTCCTGGAGGATCGCCGCAGAGCGGGAATCCACCTGGGGCATGCTGTCTTTCGATGCTCGATCCACCGCCTTCTTCAGATCTTCGGGAAGTTTCTTGTAGGTATCTTCACTCATGACCAGCACCGACACCTGCAGGATATGGTCGTCGTTGGTGATGTATTTGACGACCTCGTTCATCCGGGCGGAAAGTAGAACCGAGTCGTCGCACTCGAAGGCATCCACCACGCCCAGCTGCATGGCGTTGAACAGCTCGGACCACTCCACGGGGGTGGGACTGATGCCCCAGGTTTTCACCATCTCCACCATGATCGTGCTGGGGGGAACGCGGAACTTCAGCTTCTTCAGGTCGGCCAGCTCATAGACGGGTTTCCTGGACATAACGTGGCGGTAGCCGCTGTCCCACATGGTAATGAGGCGCATGTTGGCCCTTTTAATTGTGTATTCATTGAACTCATTCCACATCTTTTCGCGGGCTTTGCGGAAATTGGAGTTGTCTTCAAACATGAAGGGAAGCATAAGGGCATCCAGACGCGGCGTATATTGGGTAACCAGGTTGAGACTGGTCACGAAACAATCGAGCGCACCGGAAACCACCAGATCCGCCATTTCGGAATCGCTCCCCAGCTGAGCATTGGGGTAGATCTCCGCCTGAATTCGGCCGTCGGAGTAATCCTCGATCAAATCCTTGAACACCATGGCCGTTACATGCAGGGCCGAGTTATCGGCCGCCATGTTAGCGTGACCGATCCTGATGTTGTACACCTGCGCCGGGGCCTCGCCTCCTTGCCCCCCCGCCCATAGGCTCTGCAAGCCCACGAGAAACATCAAGATAACGAACAGCACGAGCAATGTCTTGGCTTTGCCCATTTCGTACCTCCTTGAAAAGATAGTTACATAGAGAAAGAAATTATAGCCTCTTCGAGTTTCCCCTGTCAAGAAAAAACTTATTGTACCGCTCATAATTGCCCTGATAAGAGGCTCGCGATCGATCCGGTACCGTTACGATCAAAAACGCAGGGCTATTCCCCTGTTCTCCCTCAACGAACGTTCGGCCTCGAGGCAGATGATCACGACTTTCCGACCTTCTTCGGGAGGATAGAAAGCCTTCCTATCGGCAAAAAACTCGGCGGCTGCCTTGATCTCCTCCTGCAACTCGAACAGCTCTCCCGAAATCTCGATCGGCACCTCCTCGCAAGTCCCTTTTCCCTTCCTCTGGATTTTGAGACTGAATTGAGGTTCCCGGGTTCTATCCATGGCGCCGGACCAGGTCGAACGGATCGAACCTTCCGTGCCCACGATCTCCACGAAGAGGTGATGCTCGAATCCGCAGAGGGTTTGGGTGATCACCGCGTAGCTCCCACCGGAGAACTTCAACACCGAGGAGAAGTTGTCGTAGAGCCCCTCGCTTCGCTTCTTGGAGTTTCCGTATGCCTGGATGAAAAGCGGGTCACCCAACGCCTCGAAGAACCAGAGGATGAAGTCGAAGAAGTGGATCGGCTCCTCGAGGATCCAGGATCCGACCCGGGAACGATCATAGCGCCACTCCTCGGCCCCCTTCCGATAGGGATGACGGAAGAGGCTCACCATGGCGTATTGAGGTGATCCGATTTCTCCCGCCGTTACCAGCTCTTTGATCTTGCCCCACTGTTTGGACACCCGAAACTCGTGACCGATCGTTAAAACCTTGCCGCTCCTTCGGGCCGCCTCCAACAGGTCGTCGCATTCCTCGGCCGTTGCGGCCATCGGCTTCTCCAGAAGCACGTGCTTGCCGGAATCCAGAGCCTCGATCCCCGCCCGGGCGTGGAGAAAGGTCGGCAGAACGATGTCCACGGCCTCCACGTCCTTTTGCCGCAATAGCTCCCGGTAATCGAGGTACACCTCGACACCGGGATGATCGGCCTTGGCCTGCCGCCGGCTTTCTTCGCTTTTGCAGGAAATGGCGACCAGCTGTGTTTCCTCACCCTGGGCAATCGCCGCTGCATGGTGCTTGCCCCAGGCACCGTATCCGATCAATCCAAAACGCATAAACCCCTCCTTGCAGAGAATACCCGGGTCCCTGAACGTCCAAGAATTTCGTTGGTCGCGGGACCTGGGATCCTCGTTTCCTAACAACAACTCACTTTGGGGGGATTGTCAAGAATTGCGGGGGAAGCGGGTTGCTCTCATTGACCGCATCCCACGCAGCGAGAATCGACCACGTCCTTGCCCTCCAGAGCTTTGTCCCTGATGCGAATGGACAGGGGACACGCAGTATCGCACTTCCCGCAGCCGATGCACTTGCTTCTGGTGGTAATGATCTTCTGGCCGACGGCTCTTCCTACCCAGCCAAACGACTGTCAATATCAGGCTCGTCCCGAGAAGCAACCACCTCATTACCGCAAAGAAGCTGAGCAACCCCTTGCCGAGCTTCCTCCTCTTGCCAAACAGCGGAAATGCCGGGGCAAAGACCTCGGAGGCGAAGCCGTTGAACATACATATAGTCGAACACTGCCAGCGGCGGCCGAGCAGTAATGTGCCCGCCAGTACAACGACATGGACGGCGGCAAAGAAGATGAGGGCTGAAGTGATGCCACCTTCGCCCCAGAGAACCAAATGTTCCTGATAGAACGAGGAGTCCCTCACGGCCAACCGCAAGCCCGCCGTGTACCAGGGAAGCGGCATCCCGACGAAATACAACTCAGGATTCCCGCTTACCAGCGGACCTGCAATATGGACCACCAATGCCGCCGACATCAAACCGATCAGATTGTACCGCCTCATGCGGGGGGTTTCTCTGGTTTTAGCCAGTCGCAACGTCAGCACAGAGCAGATAATGATGAGTACGGTCTTGAATTGATTCTCATAGATTTGCCAGACGGCCAGAATCACTGCCCGGGCTTTTTCCGAAGCATTCGGAGCCCAGCCGAAATTGACCCCGGCGATAAGCAGGCCCAGGAGGATGTAGACGAACAGGAGGCCTTTGAGGACCCTGATTTCAACTGCTCGTTTCTTGGGTAACCGGAGGATGCTCGGACTGCTTGTTCCGCTCCCCGTTCTTGCGCTTTGTACGCCCCCTGCGTCCATTGCGCTCCCTGCGCAGTCCCACGCCGTACCAGTCGATGCGGCGGGTCAGGACCATCACCCCTGCCAGGATCACGAACAGGCCCAGGGATCCGATCAAGAGCGCGTAATCTTCGGATTTCAAGGCTGCGTACAGAAACAGGTAGCCCGACGCCAGAACCAGGAACATGATCCAGGCACGTCGCCAGGCGTCAAGCACGGCACTGGAATAGAAGGTGATCAGAGCTGTAGTGGCTGCGCTGGCCAGGAGGTAGGTCCAGTCGAAGCTGAGGTGTTCCGATACCGATACCAGCAGAAGGTAGAAAAGGCACACCGCCAGTCCCACCAACAGGTACTGAAAGGGGTGAATCCTGCGGCTGCCTGCGACTTCGAAGAGAAAGAAGATCAGGAAGGGCAGCAGCACGAAGAGGATCCCGTATTTCACGGAACGTAAGGTTTTCAGGTAGGTATCGACCGGAATCATCAGCTCCACACTGAAGACCGAATCGAGGAATGCGTAGCTTTCCACCTGGCCGCGAAGCCACCTCTGCCCGAAGCCGCGATTCAGCGACAGCACGTACCAGCTTGCATCGAATCCCTCCTCACCCACGCTTCGGTCGCTCGGAAGAAAGGCGCCGTCGAAGCTGGGACTGGGCCAGGTGGAGGAAAGCTGCACCCGGGTCGCGCCTCCGAGCGGCACAAAACCCAAAGACCGCCCGCCCTGCAGCTGTATATCGAAGGCGAAGGTGTGGCTGGTTCCTGCAGCGCCTTCGCTGGAAGCAGCACGTCGGGCACCTGGCCGTAGAGATATCCGATCCAGAGGCGCCCGAATCTCTCCGTTGAACAGTCCAACTTCCCCCTGATCGGCGGAGAAGGCAATCGCCTGGGAATCCCACTGCAGGGTCACCCGCTCCTGGAGGCCGCGCATGTCCGGAAGCTCCACAACCAGGGAGGCATCCTCCCAGAATATATCCTGATCGGCGATCCTCCAGTCATTGAAATCCGGCTCGCTGAAGGTCCCCCTGATCTGAAGGTCCGCGGTGTAAACCGTGACCTCGAAAATACCGCGATTGCGTTCATCCGTTTCTACCAATCCGGTGATCTGCAGGGTATCGGGAAGAAAGTAGGCTTGTTCGATGTATTCCTCGGTCTTGTCCTCCTCGCCCTTGACTCGCTTCAGGTACGGTACAACTACAACCGGACCGGCGATAATCTGCTCTCCCCCCCACTTTGCAATGACTTCCCCCTCCGCCTCCAGGCGGGTCATATCCCGTTCCTCGATTAGTGCCCGGATCATCTGGAGGGGAATCAGGAAGACGAGCAGCAGCACCCCGATCAGAATCATCTTGAACACGGTGCTCCAATTCCTGTTCTCCTGAATCGCACCCTTGAGTTTGTTCATTCGGATCCTCCTCGAAATTTGGTTTCGTTTCCGAGGCTATCCCGACAGGCGGTTGCCATAATGTCCTTTGCTGGAAAATTCTGTGAACAATTGTGGCAAAAATGTGGCCGCCGTGCTTCTGGAATGGCGTCTCAGGCTGTGGTACCATTCACTAGATGCAACCCGTGATCGAGCCCCTGGTCGCTCTGGTCGATGATGAGCGCAATATCCGTGAGCTGGTGAGCTACGCCCTGAAACAGGAAGGCTATCGGGTCGCTACCTATCAAAACGGAGCGGAAGCCTGGAGCGCTTTTCGTCAAACGCTACCTGATCTGGTGATTCTGGATATCATCATGCCCCGCATGGACGGATTGGAGCTGTGTCGCAAGATCCGCAGCGTCTCCGAGACACTTCCTCTGATATTCTTGAGCTCAAAGGACGAGGAGTTCGACAAGGTGCTGGGTCTGGAGCTGGGAGCGGACGATTATCTCTGCAAACCTTTCTCCACCCGAGAGCTTTTGACCCGGGTCAAAGTGCTGTTTCGCCGGCAAGCCTTGACCCTGGGGGATGAGAACAAAGCAGAGGGAACAACCCTCCGCTGCGGGTCGCTCGAGCTGGATCGAACACGTCACTCCGTGCGCTGGAACGGACAAAAGGTGCCGTTGACAGTCACGGAGTTTCGCATCCTCGAAGCGTTGATACGGCAACCCGGCTTCGCCAAAACCCGAGAGCAGCTCCTCGAAGAAGGTTATCCTTTCGACGAGTACATGAGCGACCGCAACGTCGACGGACACATCAAACGGATCCGGAAAAAAATCTCACAGCTGGATCCGCAGTTCGATGAAATCGAAACGATCTACGGTCTGGGCTATCGCTATCGAGCCGATTCGCAGGCATGATCAACAGAATCCTGAGCTTCTTTTCCCGCATCACCGTCCGCCTGCTCACCTTCAACCTGCTCATCGTCTTTCTCCCGATCGCGGGTCTGCTGTATCTCGACACCTATGAGCAGCAGCTGCTCCGCTCCCTGGAACACGCCCTGGTTCAACAGGGGCGGATCCTGGCCTCGGCCCTATCCGGGGAGGGTCCCCTGCAGGCCGACGGTGCCCGGAAAATTCTGCTCGAGTTGGAGCAGCGCCACGAAGCTCGCCTGCGGGTCGTGGATCCGGAGGGAAGGTTGCTTGCCGATTCCAGCCGCCTGGGACCGCGCTCGGAACAACCGTACTCGGAACATCCGGCTGATGGTTCCCGACCACCCGCGGGAAACGATCGGGACGCGGTACCCGCCGAACAACGGGTGTTGTACCGGATCGCTAGCTACCCGGTTCAGCTGTATCGACGTCTGTTCCGACCGCCGGAGCCGCCCCTGGAATCGGCGGAGTTCTATATCAATACGGATATCCTGACGGGCCCTGAAATCCGGGAAGCTCTAGGGGGACGATACGGCGCCATGACCCGCATCTCCACAGGCGGACAGCGATCGGTCACTCTGTACAGCGCCATTCCCGTTCGCAGCGGAGAATCGGTGGTTGGTGCGGTGCTGGTGTCCCAGTCCACCTATCGAATTCTCCGTGATCTGTACGAGCTGCGCCTGGAGATCTTCACGATCTTTCTCGTCTCCCTGGCCGCGGCGGTGGCCCTGAGCCTGCTGGCCTCAACGACGATCGCCTCTCCGGTGCGAAAGCTGCGTAGACAGGCGCGGGAAATCCTGGATCACCGTGGCCGACTTCGCGGACAGTTCCACTTCAACCGCCGCCGAGACGAAATCGGCGATCTGTCCCGCTCGCTTGAAGAGATGACCCGCAAACTCCGGGGACACATCGAGTTCGTCGAGTCCTTTGCCTCGGACATCTCCCATGAGTTCAGGAATCCCCTGGCCTCTATCCGATCAGCCGCAGAGATGATCCCTCAGACCGGCTCCGCCGAAGACCGTAATCGTTTCCTCTCGTTGATCCAGAAAGAGGTGGAGCGCATGCAGCATCTTCTAGGCGCGGTACGGGAGATTTCCCTTCTCGATGCTCAGCTGGAGGATGAAGCCCGTGCCCCGGTACAGGTCGCTCCGATCCTCGGGCAGGTGGTGGAAACCCGGAGGCTCCGGGGTGATTCTTCAATACCGGTGCAGCTGATCGCCAAATACGACTCATTCGTCGTCTCGATGGCTCCCGAACGGTTGACCCAGGTCATTGAAAATCTACTGGAAAACGCCTTGAGCTTCGCCTCGACAGAGGTGCGCATCGAGCTTTCCCGCACCCGGGGTTACGGAGTGATCAGCTTCGAAGATGACGGGCCGGGGATTCCGGATCAGCATCTGGAGAAGATCTTCGACAGGTTCTTCAGCTACCGCCCCGATCAATCGTCCGCGGGATCCGCCGGCTCTCCCGGCCATCACCTCGGGTTGGGCCTGGCCATCGTCAAAGCGATCGTTGAAGGCTACGGGGGTGCCGTGGAAGCGAGTAACGGATCCTTGAGCACCGGCCGGCTAAAAGGGGCCCATGTAGAAGTGCGCATGCCGATGGGAGGTGCGTAATCTGCCTGCGGGACTATACCCTAAAACCGATTCAACGACCAGGGTACGGCAATACGGGTGATATCATCGCGCCACAATAAAAAAGTAGTCTTTTTATAAAAATGGGCTACCAATAATATATAGAGAGACAAGAAAAGAACCCGAGCTCAGGCAATGATAGCACTCGACCCGGCTCCGAGCGTGCGGAGCATTATGAGGCGTGATCCGACCCGACTCCTTCAGATCGTGGAGGAGATATACTATATAAAGGACCTCGATACTCTTCTGGAGAAGGTGTTGTTCGAGGCGAGGAAATTCGTCAACGCCGAGGCCGGAACCATCTATTCGGCTGCAGGACGGTACCTGTACTTCAGCTACGTGCAGAACGATGCCCTGTTTCGGGAGGACCGGCCCAAGGATAAATACATCTACTCCAGTAAAAAGCTTCTCATAGATAAGAACTCCCTGGCAGGTTACGTCGCCGCCACGGGCGACGCACTGCTGGTCGACGACGTGTACGACATCTCCAGCAATGTCACCTACCATTTCAACCCGGATTTCGACAGAAAAACAGCCTACAAGACGGAGTCGATTCTGGTTGTTCCTCTGGAGACCACTGATCACCTGATCCTTGGAGTGCTGCAGCTCATCAATGCCAAGAATGAAAATGGCCTGATCATTCCCTTCTCCATGCAGGACCGGCTGTACATCACTGAGTTCGCCCGCAATGCGGCCAACGCCATAGAGAAAGCCAAGCTGTCCCGGGAGATGGTGCTGCGTATGGTGGAGTTGGCACAACTCCGCGATCCTTACGAAACCAGCCAGCATGCCAAGCGGGTCGGAGCCTCCTCGATCGAGCTGTACAAAGCCTGGGCTCTGGGTCACAGAATCGCAGACCGCAAGATCAAACACACGGTCGAGGTCCTGCGCAACGCAGCGATCCTACACGACGTGGGCAAGGTGGCGTTGAGCGATGTGATCCTTAAAAAGCCGGGGGGGCTGGGCAAGGACGAGATCATTCAGATGAAGTCCCACACGATTCACGGAGCCCGCCTGTTCAGATACGTCCATTCTCCCTGGGACCGCATGGCCGCGGAAGTCGCCCTCAACCACCACGAACGCTGGGACGGCCGTGGCTATCCGGGAAAGATCGACAACATCTTTGCCAGGGAGATCCGCTTCGGACCGGGCAAACGGGGAAAGGAGATTCCTCTGGAGGCCCGAATCGTTGCCCTGGCCGACGTCTACGACGCCCTGATGTCGAAACGGTCGTACAAAGACAGCTGGAAGGAAGAACAGGCACTGCGCTACATCCGGGTCCAATCCGGAAGGCAGTTCGATCCGGAACTGGTAGCCATTTTCTTGCGCATCTATCGCGATACGATTCGGGCAATTCGACAGCGTTACGTCTAGCGGTTCTATCCCCTTCTCTTCCTGGCGCCGCGAAACAGCTCTCCCGATTCCAAAAGCTCGCACAACCGGCCGTAATCCATCTGTTCGGACTTCGCAGCCAGGGCGGAGAAGTCTGACCGGGCGCTGGGCGAAAAAAACAACCGGGGTTCCTCCCGGGGCCCCGCCTCGAGAATGACCAGGCGCCGGGCATGGCCCGCCAGTTCCAGATTCCCCTCATTGCCCGGGCCGATGGGAAAGCTGCAAAGAACCGTCAAATCCGCCTCCTCCACCAACGTATAGGCCTTCTCCAGGTCCTTGGTCGTAATGTGCGAAAACGCCCCGGTTACCAGGGAAGGAATCTCGAGGGTCTGCCACAGTTTCTGATCGGCATCGTATTCGTGGGCGATGCCTCCGGAGATCCGGTAGCCACGACGCACCAGCTCCCGGGTCAGGTTGATCGCGCTCCCTGCTCCCCCGATTATGTGTATCAGGGGCATCGGCTGGCGACCAGCCCGTGTGCGGGGTGCCACATCCACCACCAGCGCTCCCGTGGAGGTGTTGCGGGTCACCACGGTTTTGGTCTCATACACCGGATCGAGCCAATCGCTGCGCAGCACCTCCTCGGGCTTACCCTCCGTCGCCACCCTGCCCCTATGGAGGAGAATCAGACGGCTGCAATATTGGGAGGCGATATTCAGGTTGTGCACCGCAGCAACTACGGCCTTCTTCTCCCGGGTAAGCTCAAAAGCCATGGAGAAGAATTGATCCTGGTGTTTGATGTCCAGGTTTGAAGTCGGTTCATCCAGCAGAAGCAGCTCCGTTTCCTGAACCAGGATCTTGGCGAACAGGACCAGCTGCCGCTCGCCGCCGGAAAGCTCATTGAAATAGCGTTCTTCAAAACCTCTCAACCCCACGTAGGCCAGAGCTCGGCGGGCCTTCTCCAGGTCCGACTCGCTCTCACGCCGGAACCGGCCCAGGAAGGGATAGCGGCCCATCAGCAGGATATCGAGAACCGGATAGGGAAAGACCGTGGTCGTTTCCTGACTCAGATACGCTACCCGTCGTGCCCGCTCCCGGAGTCGAAATTCCTGAAGCCTCCGATCCTCCAGTAGAATCTCTCCACCCGTCGGAGGAAGTACCCCGATCAGCAGTCGCAGCAGGGTGGTTTTTCCCGCCCCATTGGGACCGACAAGGCCAACAAACTCACCCCGTTTCACGGAGATACTGATCCGATCGATAATCCGCTTTTCAGCCACGGAATAGGTAATCCCTCGCGTTTCGATCAGATTCTCAGTCATAACCGAAACCTCTCAAGCCTTTACGCTGGTAGCGAATGATCAGATAGAGGAAGTAAGGGCTTCCCAGTACGGCCGTGATGATTCCCACCCGGATCTCGAAAGGGGGAATCAAGATCCGCCCCAGGAGATCCGACATCAGAAGAAAGAGAGCTCCCCCGACGGCGGACACGGGCAGCAGCAGCCGGTGGTCCGGACCGATCAGCATGCGAAACAGGTGAGGAATCAGCAGACCGACAAATCCAATCGGACCGCTGATGGAGATGGCCAGCCCGGTAACGACCGCCGTAATGGCCAGGATGATCCTCTTGGTGCGCTCTACGTGCATTCCCAGGGAATGGGCGCTTTCCTCGCCCAGGGCAAACAGATTCAGCTCCCTGCTAAACAGAAACAGCACCGCCATGCCCGGAACAAGCAGCGGCAGAGGCAGCAGCACGTGCTTCCACATCCTGCCTTCCAGTCCGCCCATGGTCCAGAAGATGAACTGGCTGACTTCGTACTGCTGGGAAAACAGCAGGATCGCCGAGACCAAGCCATTGAACAGGGAGGAGATGGCCAATCCGGCCAGCACGACAAACAGAAGAGATGTTTTTCCCTTATAACTGGAGACCAGGTAGATAAGCGTGGCGGCGATCAAGGCACCAATGATGGCCAACAGGGGCAGAAAAAAGACATTCACCGCGAACAGGCCCGTGGTAACGGCGATCACCGCTCCCAGACTTGCTCCGGTGGACACTCCGAGGATATCCGGACTGGCCATGGGATTTCGAAAGAGCCCCTGCATGGCCACCCCTCCCATGGCCAGAGCCGCACCGACCAACATCGCGGCCATAACCCGGGGCAGGCGAATGTGGAGGATGATGCTGAGCTGCATCTCCGGAGGCAACTCGATGGAACGAATGCCGATTCCGTGCAGAAGCACCCGGAGGATGGACAGCGGTGGCACCCGTACCGCTCCGCTGCCTATGGACAGAACAACAACTACTAAGAGGATGAGAATGAGAAGCAGCAGAACCGCGGTTTTCCCTCTTCTCATGAAATGTATCGGACCGTTACTCTTTCAGAATTCCCTTCTCGCGAATTCTTGTCATTCGGAAAAAGCTTGAGGATAGGCCAGTCGAGCCAAATGCTCGACCGCCTCCACTATATACTGGGAGGTCGCCGCCTTCAGCCCTTCTGACATCTGATACACCCGTCCCTCCCGTAAAGCCGACAATCCCTTCAGGGCGGGATCCTCCACGGTCTGTCTGTAAAAAGCATCGGCGCCGCCCGGATCACCGTAGACCCAGCCGGGAAGAATGAGCAAGTCCGGATCGAGCTCCAGGACCTTCTCCTTGGACAGGGGGACCTGTCCCCACTCATCGGCGCTGAACTCTCCCACTGCGTTGATCAGACCCGCCCGCCGGATGATTTCATCCCAGGAACTGCCCGTTCCCTGGGCCGAACCCCAGGTGGCATAGTCCATCACGGTGAGCCGCTGTTCCTCTGGGATCGAGGAAACCACCCGTCGGACTTCGGCGAGTCTCCTGTCCATCTGTTCGATCATGGCTTCCGCCCGCTGCCCGGCGTCCACCAGCAGACCTATCGTTCTGATTTTCTCCTGGATCACGACAACGCTCAGGCCGGTTGCGATCAGGTAAACCGGAACACCCGCATCCAGCAGCTGGGCCACCTTGTCGGCCTCGCTCCAGTTGGCCACAAAGATCAGGTCCGGTTGAAGAGAAAGGATCACCTCCACATTCGAGGTCAGCCTGTTTGGGATGTCGGCTATTTTATCAACGACATTGGAGATGGCCGGATCCTGGCTGAAGTTGGTGACCCCGATCAGACGCCGATGATCCACCAGATCGACGAGGACGTCGTCGGTGAAGGAGGTAAGGGAAATGATCCTCTCGGGTTTGCGCTCCAGTCGAACTTTCTTTCCGGTGTCATCCTCGACCTCTAAGGGATAAGAGGCGGAAGTCCTCACCTCCGCACTGATCCCGCCGCCTTGGATGTCCCCACTCTGCTCCCGCTGCCCGCCGGCGAATCCTCGTGCACATAGGAGGAGCATCACTGTCAAGACAAGAACAAACCGTAAGCGAAACGAACGACTCTCGTTGATGTTAATGGAACACCTCCTGCAAGTCTCTCGCGTGCAGGCATAGCCCTGCTTCCTTTGAAACGAGGCCCCAACGTCTCCTGGCTTCCGGATCATCCTCTGCGCTCAGGCCTTCCCAGTCTCCCAGTGGCCGTACCGTAGAGCGTTCGTTCCCGGTCACAGTGGCGCGTCCGCGGCGGATTCTCACCACCTTCCGCTGAAGGGTCAACAGCTACCCTATCAAAACGGATGCTGCATTGTCAAGCCGGCCGTCTTCCCGGGTGGCCGTCCGAAACACCGCATTGAAAGGCTTAGTACGGGCGAGCTATACTCAAGGCGGATGCCGTCGAATCCACAAGGGGGAATGTTGTATGGCCAAGACAAATGTTCTCTGGGTGCTGAAAACGCTCAATCTCGTCGCCTTCCTGGCCACGGTTGCGATAAATGCGATGGCCAACGCCCTGCCGATCAACGGAAAGACAACAGGAGAGCTCTCCGACCTGTACCCGAATCTGTTCGTCCCAGCCGGGCTGACCTTCTCGATCTGGGGACTTATCTACCTGCTTCTGGCGATCTTCGCCGTTTACCAGATCGCGGCACCGAATCGAAACACAGCCGACTTTTTACAGAGAATCGGACTTATGTTTATCGTGGCCTCGGCAGCCAATATCGGCTGGATCTTTCTCTGGCACTACCAGCGGGTCTCCGCCTCCCTGGTGCTGATGCTGGTCCTCCTGGCAAGCCTGCTTGCCATTTACCTCCGCCTCGGCATCGGGGTCCGGGCCGCCTCGTGGAGGGAGAGGCTTCTGGTGCAGCTCCCCTTCAGCGTGTATCTAGGCTGGATCACCGTGGCTACCGTCGCCAATGTGAGTGCTGTGCTCGTGCACCTGGGTTGGAATCGCTTCGGCGCTTCGCAGGAACTGTGGACCGTTGTCGTATTGGTCGTGGCGACCCTGATCACCATTGGCGTGCTGTTCACCCGCAACGACCTGTTCTATGCTCTGGTGATCCTATGGGCCTTTCTCGGAATCCTTATCAAACGTCAGGCCGTGGATTCACCGCCCAGCCGTGCCATCATCGTAACCCTGGCGGTCACTATGACGGTAATCGGGGTCGTGCTGCTGCTTCGCATACCCCGCTGGTTGCGTACCTAAACTGGCAGCACCTGTACCGCTACCGAATGGGTCCGGGAGCTCCGGCTGGGTTCCGTGGGAACCGTCGAGGTGAGGATATTCGCCGCCCCGGCGGTATCGGTGCCGTCCGGTCCGATCCTGGGCCACATTCCGGCCAGCAGGCACACCACCCCGGGCATGATGTCCTCGGTGATACGGACGGAAATCCGCAGCTTTCCCTCAGGGCTCCCCACTTCCACCTGTCGCCCCTCTTCGATTCCCCGGAGCGCCGCATCTCGCGGGTTCATCCACAGCCCCTGCTCCTCCCGCTGCACGAACCAGGGATCGTTGCCGTACTGGGAATTGATCCGGTACCGAGCGTGGGGGGTGATCAAATGAAGCGGGTGCCCGCAGGTGGGCTGAAAACCCCGCCAGGTGGGAATTTCGGGAAACCCGAGACCTGCGTATGATT
>Ga0315537_1001126_pt1 | contig 21002 bp, 18 predicted proteins | sample SalMarSW160270MG_FD_203091 | JGI IMG/M metagenome (GOLD analysis project Ga0315537, IMG submission 203091) | Salt marsh sediment microbial communities from the Plum Island Ecosystem LTER, Massachusetts, United States - Salt Marsh Sediment SW1602-70 ...
CGTAGTGAAAGAGAGCCGTATGATCCATATTACAGGTAAAAGAATTATGAGAGAAAAGATCGAGAGCAGTATGTATGTCGCTGCATCTGCAAGTATCCTTGTTTTTTTTACCGATCTGGTTTTCATGACCATTTCCCTATTCCACTTCCCGCTGCATACGTAATGCCCGGTACAGAAATACCACAACAATCATATTTATGAGCAGGAGTATGTACGAGGCAGCCGAGGATTCGGCCAGACTGAGCCCCATAAATGTCCGCCTGTATATATAATAACTCATTACATCGGTTGTAACGCCCGGTCCACCTCGGGTGAGGATATAGACCAGGTCAAATGTCCTGAATCCGAAGATTGTCCTGAGTAGAACCGCAACGACGATAACCGGTTTCATCAAAGGCAGTGTAATGTACAAGAACCTCTGGATAGTAGATGCGCCGTCAATAGCTGCCGCCTCATAGGGGTCGCTGGGAAGTGAAACCAGGCCAGCAAGGAGTATCAGTATCATAAAAGAGACCTGCTGCCATATATCGACCATGACAACGGTCCAGAACGCGACCTTTGATGAGCCGAGCCAGTTTACCGGGCGAATTTTAAAAAGTGAGAGAAAGTAGTTTGCAATACCGAGCTCTGGGTGAAGAAAAACACGCCAGATAAGGGCAACCGCTACCGGAGCCATTACCATGGGAATGGTCAATATGGTATAGAAGATACCCTTTCCCTTTATTTTGCGGTTGAGGAGCAGTGCAACGGAAAACCCGAGAAGGAATTCGAGCGTGACCACGACAAATACAAACTTGAATATAACCCACAGGGAATTCCAGAAATATATGTCGTGAAATATAGTTCCGTAATTTTCAAACCACAGAAACTGATTGAAAAAAGGATTTAAAAAGCCGTAGCTGGTAAAGCTCGTTACAAGTGAAAAGAGGAGGGGGTAAACAATAATGCCAATAATCACTATGCCTGCAGGAAGAAAGAAGAAAATTCCCGCTCTTTTATTCAGTTTTTCTATTGTCATTGTGGGCGTTTATTCGGAAACAGGGGATATACGCATAAAACTCGGCCCTGTCTGAATTGACCTTTCATATTCTGAGAAAAGTTTCGTCTTTCTCGAAAAGAATAGGCGGTCTACTGTATTACTGATGTCAAGCGGCATTATTCGTACACCAAGCATCCGAATAATCCTCGGATACGCATTGTATCTGTACACTCTGTAATTGTCAAGTGATTTACCGTCTGCAGGCATTCGACAATCCTGACAGCACATTCCAACCGCGCGGGACGTACATAAAACGCGTCATGCCGGGTGATTCGTACAAAACTATCGTTTTTTACCCGTTTTGTTCCATTTTTTGAAGTAGTGGGGGAATCTCGCTCAGATCGGTTATCATATAATCAGCTTTTGTAAAATCAAGATCAATATTGTGGCAGGCTTTTCTGACAATACTGCGCATACCCGCCTTTTTCGCGGCTGCAACACCGCTGACCGAATCTTCGACAACAATGCATAGATGAGGCTTTGTATTCAGCCGTCCGCACGCCATGAGAAACGGCTCGGGGTCGGGTTTGCCGTTTTGGACATCTTCGCCGTATACGATTGTTTCGAAGAATTCAAAGAGGGAAAATCGTTTAAGGGCAATATCGGCAAGCTCTTTTTCTCTGCTTGTCGCAATTCCCATCCTGTAGCGTTTTTGAAGCTCACCGAGCACCTCAAAGACGCCGGGGGTTACAGGAAATATTTTCCTGTAATACCCGATCAGCGTGTTGTAATGCTGTGTGATCATCCTGTGAACGGGGATGTTTATCTTGTACCGCTTTACTATACCCGAGAAATAATCTTCAAGTTTTACGCCGAAATATTCCTTTGCAACGGGCAGCGACAACTCTATTCCGAATTTTTTGAGTGTTTCGACTTCAGCTTCTATGTGATACTCTTCCGAATCGATGAGCACACCGTCGAGGTCCCAGATAATTGCTTCGATTTTCATGAGGTCAACCTGAACGGTATTTGCGTAGAGAAGGCGGTCAGACGCCGACGCCGAGCTTTTTTGCGCGCTGCTTATACTTTGCCACGAAGAAGTTAATAATCATGACGACGAGCAGCATGAGCCCCCAGATGAATTTTTTGAAAAACGGGTTGAAGGCCAGAATATTGAACCCGCTCTGCAGCACCTGCAGAATGATGATCCCCATAACTACACCCAAAACCGACCCAAAACCGCCGTACGGATCGACTCCTCCAAGGACCACGACCAGGATGGCCTGCAGTAAGTAGGCATAGCCGTATCCCGGACGCATCGAGTTTACCCTGGATATCATGATAACCGAGGATATTCCTGCGAGTAGGCCGGACAGCATGTAGGTTTTAAGCAGAACGTTGTTGTTGTTTACACCTGCAAAGCGCGCAACTGTCGGGTTGGAACCGACCATGTACATGCTGAGACCGAGTTTCGTTTTATTGAGAAAGATATATATCAGAAACGTTACCACCACAAAAATGATAAACGGCATCGGAATGCCGCCTATCTTCCCGCTTCCGAGAAACAGGAATTTTTCAGGGAACCCGGTGATACCGTGGCCTTCTGTGATGATTATGGCAATACCGAGAAAAAGTCCCTGCGTGCCCAGTGTGGCGAGTATGGGAGGCACACCGAATCTGGTTATGACAAATCCATTGACGATTCCGCAAACCGCAGACAGGGCAACTGCTGCGGCCACGGCTGAAGCCATAAGTAAAAAAGTCTGCGATGACGCCATTTCAGGTGTAATCATATTTTTCAATATAAGGGCGGCGACAACGCCGGTCAGGTTGGTTGTGGAAACCACGGAAAGGTCGATGCCGCCTGTGATCATGGTTACCATCATTGCAATCGCAAGAAGCCCGAACTCGGGTATCTGATTCGACATGGATTGGAAGTTGATGACCCGAAGAAATTTATTGGGGAGAGCGGCCGACATGATGACTATCACGACGACCATGATAATAAACAGTGTCCAGAGTTTCGAATGTCTACCGAACAAGGACGTCTCCTCTTATCAATCCAGATCTATAGTTTATTCCTTCACAAAAACGACACGCTGATTCGCTCGCCGGAGGTTCTGATAGTAGGTGATGCTCACACCGACTATGATGATGAGGCCGATGAAGAACTGGTGCCAGTACGAAGACAATCCGATGAGCACCAGGTTTTTCTCCAGAATGACGATCATGGCTACTCCTAACATTGTCCCGAGCAGAGACCCGGAGCCGCCCGTAATCCTCGCTCCGCCGAGCACAACCGCGGCTATGACATTGAGCTCATCGCCAACGATATAGTTTGGATTGCTGTAGCGCAGCAATGAAACGTGCATAATTCCCATGATCCCGGCGAGAAAACCGACAAAACAGTAGATGAAGTACTGAATACGTACAATGTTGAATCCCGCTCTCTCCGCGGCTTCTCTGTTTCCGCCGATTGCGGCTATCCCCCTGCCGAGCATCGTGTATCTCATAATAAGCCAGCTTGCAATAAGAATGACAAGGAGTATAAGTGCGTACACGGACAGGCCGTACATGCTGCCGTCGGGCCTGGTGAGCGTGAAGAGGCTCGCCTGTCCGAAGACCTTGAAGCAGTTTGACAGATCGCCGGTGTTGAACGCCTTGGTTCCCACAAAGGCGAGGAGCCCTCCGTGAAACATACTCAGTGTTCCAAGAGTGGTGATAAGCGTCGGAAGCTTGAACAATGATATGAGAGACGCGTTTATCGCGCCTAATGCAATGCCCACAGAACAGGAAACGAGAAATGCAAAAGCGAGGTTGTCGATATGGGTGGCGGCCAGCACATTGACTGCTATGTACTGGCCTGAAATTGCAATTGCGGTGAAGGATACATCTATCCCCCCTGACATGAGAACGAGGAAGACACCGATTGCAAGTATGGCCGTGCCAGCGCTGCTGTTTATAAGATCGAACGTGTTTTCCGGTGAGAGAAAAGTCGGGTTGATAATCGTAATACCGGCCCCGAATACGATAAGCACGAAAAACAGGTACGTTTCGTTGTACTTGAGCGCCCGCTTGTAGTTGTACTGTCGGATCTGTTCAAACAGCCTCATTGGCATTCTTCCCGCTCATGATTGAAAAAAGTTCATCCTCCGTGACACTGGTTACATCCGTAATCTCTTCGATGATTTTCCCCCTGCGCATAATCAGCACACGGTTGCAGTTCTGCAGTACCTCGGGGATTTCATCAGAGATAATAATAATACCCATTCCGGATTCGGCAAGGTCTCTGATGATTTTATGAATAGTGCTCTTGGAAGCTATATCGACTCCGATGGTTGGGCCGTCAAGTATGAACACCTTCGGGTCCGTGGCGAGCCATTTCGCAAGCACGAGACGCTGCTGATTCCCCCCTGAAAGGCTCTGGGCAGGCGCCTCGACCGACGGTGTTTTGATGGAAAGCTCATCCACCCACTTGTTAACGAGCTCTTTTCTCTTGACCTTGCTAACCATACGGAACCTGTTTAACAATTTTTTCAATATCGTGACAATTATATTCGTGCTTATGGTCTGCTCGATAAACAGCCCCTGGTTCAGTCGATCTTCGGGGAGGTACCCGATACCTGCTTTTATCGCGTCCGGTATTGATTTTATGGAAATGGGCGTGCCTTCAATATGGATTTCACCGGAATCGGCAGGATATAAACCGAACAGGGCGAGGGCAAGTTCTGTTCTCCCCGAGCCGAGCAGACCGGTAATGCCTAAAATCTCACCTTTGCGAAGAGAAAGGCTTATGTCTTTGAAATTCCTGCTTTTTGAGAGGTGCTGCACCTCGAGAAGCGGAGTTTTTTTGGTCGACTTCTCGTCGAACATGTAGAGCGTTGCCTCGATCTTTTTCCCGGTCATAAGGAAGATGAGCCTGTTGTTATCGAGCTCTTCGGTTTTATAGGTTCCCACCATCTTGCCGTCACGGAGGATGCTTACCCTTTCGGATATCTCAAACACCTCGCTGAGTTTATGGCTCACAAAAAGTGTACTGATACCTCTGTTCTTCAGGCCGGTAATAACGGAGAAGAGGTGGGTGATCTCATCCCTCGTGAGGGAGGAGGTAGGCTCATCCATAATGATCAGCTTTGCATTCTGCGTGAGTGCACGTGATATTGCGACAAGCTGCTTGGATGCAACGGAGATGTTTTCAACCTTTTCATCAAGGTCGAGCTGTTCACCAATTTCCGATAGAGCCTTTTCTGCAATTTTTCGGATATCACTCCAGTTAATGGTCTTGCTGCTTCTTTCTATTTCCTGGTTCAAAGAGATGTTTTCCGCTACCGACAGGTTTGGAAAGAGGGACAGGTCCTGGTAGATAATCTGCACACCTTGCCGGATGGAATCAATGGCGTGGAGATAGGTATAGGGATGGCCGTTTATGATGATTTCACCGGTGTCCTGTTTCACCACACCAGCAACGATCTTGATGAGGGTTGACTTCCCGGAGCCGTTTTCTCCGACCAGGCAGTGGATCTCGCCCTTGCTGATTTCCATATTGACACTGTCGAGGGCCTGTACCCCGACATACGCCTTGCTTATATTCTTTGCTTCGAGGATTTTTTCAGTCATGGTTCGATCTTAAGAGCTGTATAAGATTAAATCTTCATTTTTAACAGACGCTGCATGTTCTGTTAATAGAGTACTAATTTTATCAAAAATGGTGAAGAAATGGAAGAAAAAAAAGTAACCGGAGGGATGAATCCCCCCGGTCAATTTGTATCGTTAATTTACATGTATCTTTACAGCTTCCAGCTTCCGTCGGGATTCTTCCAGTCGTCCAGGTTGCTCTTGTTTACATCGACCCATGCAGAGCCGTAAATAACGGGAATACCGGATGCATTCTTCTTGATGGTAATGCTCTCATAGCCCGGCTTGCCGAGATTGTCGCCTTCTTTGATTTTGTTGCCCTTCAGGGTCTGGTATGCAACATAGGCAAGTTCATATCCTGCATCAGCCGGTACCCAGAAATGAAATGACTGGGATGCACCGCTTATGATGTACTCGCCTGTTACTGACGGCAATCCTGTACCGAAGCTTGCGACCTTTCCGATAAGGCCCTTCTCTTCGATGGCCCGCGCAGCACCGGGCTGTGTGCTCATTGCGCTTCCCATAATCGCCTTCAGGTTCGGGTAGGTCTTGAGGAGCTCAAGTGTTTTTTCATAGGCAATCTGCTGATTCTCCTGCTCCTCGATTCTCGAGGTGACCTCTTTGAGCTTCGGATATTTCTCTTTGGCCTGGGCCTCTTCACCGTCTACCCACTCGTTATGGGTCGTTGAGGTGAGGTGGCCAACGAAGGGCACCCATTCGCCTTCCTCGCCCATCCACTTAGCCATAACATCCATCATGTGGCGGCCGAATGCAGTGTTGTCGAATGCCTCGAGGTCGTAAGTGACCTGCTGCTGTACAGAGGCCTCATGGGTGAATGTAAGGATTCCCGCGTCATTGGCTTTCTTGAATGTAGGAACAAGAGATTCGGGATCGTTAGGAACGACGAGAATTGCGTCTACTCCCTTGGCAATGAGGTCTTCCACCAGCGCGACCTGTGCAGCGGGGTCAGCCGTATCGGCACCGATCTGATAGGCGTTTACATCCTCATACTTGTTGTTGAACTCCTTGATGCCGAGGCGCATGTTGTCGAACCATGCCACACCCTCGAGCTTCACGACCATGACGATTTGATACACTCCCTTTTCGCCTTTCTTGCTGCCGGCAGCGATGAAAACACCGGCTACCATAACCGCAAGTACGACAAAGATGATCAATTTCTTCATAGAAAAACCCTCCTCAATATGGAAAAATTTTGAAACGCTGATGGAATAATAATAAAAGAATACAGGTTGTCAAGTTAAAAGTAGTGTACACTGCCAGGCTGGCCGGTTTAATCTTTCATATTATACAAGGCTGCTGGAGTATTCACCGACAGGGGGGAGGGTAGCATATACTTCCTTGTTAATGAAAATGTCGACAAGCCGGGGATCGAACTGGCTTCCTTTCTCCCTCTCCAGTTCTGAAAGGGCAAAATCGAAGGAGAGTGCCTTTCTGTACGGCCTCGTTGAGGTCATTGCGTCGAAAGCGTCTGAAATAGAGACGATACGCGCAGATAGGCCGGTTTCATCTCCTGTGAGTCCGTCAGGATATCCGTTGCCGTTGTACCATTCATGGTGGTTTCGAACGATAAAGAGACACTGTTTGAAGAATTCCACGGTTTTTAAAATATTTTCGCCGATGGTGGGGTGCCGTTGAAAAGCCCTCCTCTCCTCTTCCGTAAGGCTGCCGTTTTTGTGCAGGAGCGATTCGGTTATACCGATCTTACCAATATCGTGGAGAAGGGCGCCGTACTCGAGCACTTCTATCCTGTCGTGATCCATACCCGTATGCCGGGCGATTTCCGACGAGAGAAGCCGCACCCTGTTGCAGTGCCCCCTCGTATACGGATCTTTCGCCTCGATAGTCTCTGCCAGTATCTTAACCGTCTCAAGGTTGGCATTTTTTAGTTTTTTATATGCGTGTATAAGCTCTTTGGTTCTTTCAGCGACTTTTTTTTCGAGTGACAGCTGGTACTCCCTGTTTTCACGCGCAAGCCTCTCGTTTTCAAGCTGCATTTCCCTGTAGCGGAGAGCTCTTTTTATAATCTCCACGAGCTGAAAGCGGCGAACCGGTTTTACGATGTAATCGAAGGCGCCTTTTTTCATCGTATCAACTGCAACCTCGAGGTCTGTCTGGGCGGTAAGCATAATAACGGATATGAGTGGGTAACTTTTCTTAACGGTTTCCAGGACGTCGATCCCCGATAATTCGGGCATTCTGATGTCTAAAAGTATACAGTCCGGCATATACGAACCGTTTTCCAGCAGTTTGAGAGCCTCCGTTCCCGACGGTGATACTTCAACCCCGAACCCCCCTTTTTCCAGGTTGATCCCCACAACTTTTCTGATTGACGGGTCATCATCAACGATAAGTATTTTGCCCTTGATATTACCGGACATAGGTGGTCCTTCTCAACCGCAGTATTTTACGTATCCCGGGAACGATGAAAGGAACTGATTTTTTATATTCCTGGTAGTTATTGAATAGCCTTGGGAATAAAATAATATCTTCAATAAGAATAAGAATAAAATTCATTGCGATGATGAGTGCTGAAAACAGTGTGAATTCAATATCCTTATATATCAAGACCAGAAGTATCAACGAAAAAAAGAACCACAGAAAGCCGGGATGCCGTACCAGTCCGTAGGTTCCAGCGCTCAGTGCATATCTCTTGCCGCTGTTTGAATAAGGCGATTTCAGGCCTATTTCAATAAGGTTGGTGTACAGCAGGAGGATGAAGAAGAATGCCGCTCCTGTTATCTTAATTATTAGAGTAAACAAGGCAAACCCTGTTTCAATCGAGTAGGTTATTTTATGCGTGGAAATGAGAAAAATGACTGTGGATACTATGCTTGCGTATCCGATAATTGAAAAAATAGCTGAAAGCGTTTTTTTGTTATATATTTGAACCAGGTCAAACAAAGCAAGGGCAATAAAACCAGTTGCGCAAAGTGTAATTGTCATCATATAATATAGTATACAACAAATCGTGCTTTTTTCAATGTTTTGATAATCAGAATAATAGTTGTTTGTGACCGAATTGGATAGTTTAAATAGAATAAATATTTATTATAAAATTGACCACGCGTATGTTGTTTAATATCTCAACTTTTGTCCCCGGAATATCATCCGTTCTCTACGTGCTTTTTACCGTATTCGGTCTCTACCGGCGGGACGGCGAGAAGATTCACTGGCCGTTTATCCTGTATATGATTCTCATGGCCGACTGGGGCTTCGGCTCTTTCATGATGCATGCAAATACCTCGCTAGCGAATCCACTTGTGTGGAACCGTATTATGCTTATCGGCATGCTCGGAGTTCCCATATTCATGGTTCACTCAGTGCTCGATCTTTTTGAATCCAAGAACAGGAGCTACAGCATTGTAATTTACGTCGGCTACGTTATATACCTGTTTCTCCTGTTCATGAATTTCAAGGGCTACATCGTTTCTCAGGCGTGGTTTGAAAGCGACCAGTTTTATTACAAGCTCGGAAGAGGCGCCCCCATGGCGTATGTTCTGAGCTATCTGTTTCTTATCTTTTGTATTGGCATGCTGCTGCGTGAGCTGTATAAAACAAAGAATGAGTATATCAAAAGAAAATTACGTCTGCCCCTTTTCGGCGCAAGTGTAATGCTGCTGGGTGTTGCAGTTAACCTGTATGAACCGATCGGGCGTTACCCCTTCGACCTGTTTACCTCGACTATAAATGCGTTTGTAATTTTTTATGCAATTTACAGGTACAGACTAGTCCACTATTCGGCGTTTGTCATAAGAGCGATACTGTATTTCGTGCTCGTGATAATAAGTGCGTTCATCTTCTATGGAATTTTCTGGGTTTCATCCAAGGTTATGAGAAACGTTCCGTTTGAGTATTCTTTTCTCCTATCTCTCTTCCTCGGTATGGTTGCAGCCGTGGTTTTCCAGCCGCTGAGAACGGGAACGCTCTCAATCATTGAAAAACTCTATTTCGGGAAACGGATGGACTACTACAGGAGCCTGAGGAATTTCTCGGAAAGCCTCACGACCGTTGTAGAGCTCAAACTGCTCGGTGATTCGACAGTTCGCAAGGTAGTAGAGACATTTAACCTGGAATGGGCATTCATGATGGTACTCGATTATACATCGAGGAATTACAGATTGGTCGCCTGTTCAGGGTTTGATCTCGACATTGCTGATGTTAAAAACTTTGTGATGTACAGGAACTCGCTCATTGTGAAAACACTTTTAAAGAAAAACGGCGGCCTGCACAAACCGGGGCTTGATGAAAGTATGGTTGTACAAACCTCGGAGGGTTTGCATGAATTACGGCCGAGCTACATACTCCCTCTCAAGTTCAAGGACAAGCTGAACGGGTTTCTCTGCCTCGGAATACGGAAGAACAATGAATATTACGATCAATTCGATATAGAGACGCTCGAAATCCTCGCCGGACAGTGTTCTGTTGCGCTCGAGAATGCCATCTCATTCGAGAAGTTGAAGAGACAGCAGAAGCGGGTGCAGAATATGAACAAAGAGCTCATCATAAGCAAGAACAAGCTGGAAGCCTTTTTTGATGGAATTACCACCCCGATATCGATTCAGGATATCAACCACAATATCATTACGGTTAATTATGCAGCCACAAGGTATTTTAAAAAATCCTTTGACAGTCTTATAGGAAGAAAGTGCTATCATATGTTTTTTGGAAGAAACAAGCCGTGCGAAAACTGTATGGCCCAGGATTCTCTCCACGCACAGCTCCCATTCAATATCGAGCGGGTCGACGAAACAACGGAAATGACCTTTTCCATTCATTTTTATCCTATAAGCGTCCCTGCCGGGTCAGACAGGATCTTTCTTGAATTCTTCCAGGATATCACCCAGCAGAAGCGATTGCAGAAGGAGCTGATTCAATCTGAAAAGCTCGCCGGTATCGGAACACTCGCATCCGGAATTGCGCATGAAATCAACAATCCGCTATACGGTATCATCGGGACTGCTGAAATTGTACTCGAAGAAACGGAATCGAATTCGAAGGTTAAAGAGTACACCAAGGATATCATTAACTATGCACAGAATGCCGCAGACATCATTAAGGATCTGACCAACTATTCCCGGAGAGAGAAACAGGAACCGGTGAGCGTAAACGTCACCGATGTAATGGAAGTCTCACTAAAACTTGCTAAAAGAGGAATGAACTTCGAGAAAATAAGAGTCAGGAAGTACTATGATGAAATTCCGTTGATCGAGGCAAATGCAAACGAGCTTCAGCAGGTGTTTTTGAATCTTATTATCAACGCGGTGCAGGCAATGAACGGCAAAGGTACTCTCACCCTTGAAGCACGGCAGCGAAGCGGGAGTGCGTTGATACTCATAAGTGATACGGGAAAGGGAATTGAAGAAAAGTATGTAGAGGATATTTTCAATCCTTTCTTCACGACAAAAGACCCCGGCAGAGGCACGGGGCTGGGCCTGAGTATTGTGTATCAGATTATGCAAAATATGGGCGGCAGGGTTACTGTTGAGAGCAAGGTGAGCAGGGGCACAACATTTTCGGTACGTCTCCCGCTTTCAAAGGCGGAGACAAACCGGATTTATTTTATCCGCGCAAAGAATGAAAGGGAAATAGAAGATGTTTTTTTTCTGCAGAGGAAGATCCTTATCGGTGAAAAGGGGTATCTTGAAGAAACTATTCGCAGAGAAAAGGATGAAAAGGCATTTCTCCTGCTTGCTTACAAGGGGCTGCATCCAGTTGGAACTGTTACCTGCATAACCGACAGAATGACGACCGGGCTGCCCATAGAAGAACATTTCGATCTGCATAAATTCAAAAAGGGCAAACGATGTGTCGAAATTGACCGGCTGGCAGTTCTCAAGGAAGAGCGGGGAAGTATAATCCCCCTCGGCCTGATGACGCTCGCGTATCTGTTCGCAAAATCGGAAATTTCAGAGCGCGTGTTCCTCGATGTTTTTTCAGACGAGAAGAAATATATCGCAATGTATAAGAAACTTGGTTTTCAGGAAGTCGGTTCGTACATGTGGCTTTTATCCGTTACTGTTATGATGATGGACCAGAGGACAGACTATGAGAAGAAGACACAGAGGATGGAGCAGTTTGTCAAACCCTTTATTACCCGCCTGATGAAGAGGATAGAGCTGGATGAGGAGGATCGAGGACGAATACTGAAAGTCGTTGAAGCACTAATAAAACAGTCTCCTCCTGAGTATAAAGAAACCCTTGAATCACATTAATAGGATTGAGGGTTCCAACCCCCATAAAACTGACGCTCATATCTTGAAACAAAGAATTCAGAGGGCAACACGTGCCCAAGCTGTTTGCTTGAAAAGGGTTTTTATGGTTTTATCCATTGAAATTCCGGTTTTTTAGACCAGAATTTCATACAAAAATGACTGTATATAATCTTACAATTGCTTGTCATTGCATTCTATTAGGTAAAAACCATTCGGCACGTGATAATTTTCACCCTCTGAGATTGACAAGTCTACTTGCCTATATTTTTTCGTTTATTCCGAGCATCCTCCTGGCCTTTTCAATATCCTCCTCGGTTTCTTTAAGAAAATTTTCTCCCTCGAGCTGTTTGAGTATCCTCCTGTAAGATGCGTCCAATGCACCGGGAATCTTTTCGAATTCAGTAAGTCCTATGTCGTAGCAGCGTGGTTTTAGAAGAACGACAAAACTTCCCTCATTGGGTTTATGAGCGCGGAGCAGGCTGAGTTGTGTAATCATTTTTCCCCGTACATTGAATGCATAGGTGAGCATATCGTGTATTTTGATTTCTGTTTTGTTTCTGAGTTTTTCACCCAGATACCCGAGGTCAACGGCAATAATGACGAGTTTTTTCCTCCCGCGCTTTTTTTCTTCCAGCCAGTCCTCGAATGCGGTAATAATCGGAAGATGCTCAGCGATCCCCCCGTCCACATAGTAACTGCCACCGATTTTTTTCGGAGGCAGGACACCGGGGATTGACATGGAGGCGATGATTGCGTCCTTGACGGAAACAGCAGGTGTTTTTACCGGTGAAAATACCGCTTTTTCGCTCTCCCCTGTATCGAGCTCATTTCCTGCACCGATGTTGAAAGCTACGGCGGCATAGTATTGGCGCAGGTCTCTGAATAGGGGTGCTTTGCCGAAAAACTCGATAAAGGTCTGTTCTATATATTTATCAAGATTTTTGCCGTCGTAGATGGAGGGATTGATGGCGCCTTCCTTTGTAAACAGTGACTGTAGCTCGGCCTTCAAGGCCCTGAACAGCAAGTGCTTTGAACCTCTCCCGAAGAGTTCGTCCGGGTTTTTAAGGGATAATGCCGCTTCACGGAGCTGGGACGCACTCATGCCCGCTGCAAAAAAACCGCCGATGACTGCTCCGGCCGAAACACCGAAAATCTTTTCAATAGGAATATTGTAGGTCTCAATGAAACGCAGAATCGCAATATGGCACACAAGGGGAAGGCCGCCGCCTGAAAGAGCGAGGTATACCTTCTTTCCCAGCAGGAAATCAAGAAACGGCTTGAAGCGTTCACTTTCGTGGTCCGGATACTTCAGCGCAGGTTTAATTGCTTTTTTACTGAAAAGACGTTTCATCAACAGTCCTCCTGCTCTAATGTACTGTTCAAAATATCTCACGGTCAATGTAATCACGATCGACATAATTGGAAATGTATGTATCGGCGGCAGGAGGTCTTGATGCAAAGAGCCGCAGTATTCAAACAGCTATTGACAATTGAAATCATCCGACGTAATGTTTAATAAATTTACTCTCAGGAGGGGTGTACATGACGGAGTTTAAAGATGTAATACAGAAAGCGGACTGGAAAAAGGAGAAGCATGTACCCGTTATCGATTGTCCGGATGAGGTTCCCGCAGGACAGAACTTTGACGTTCAGGTATGCGTCGGCAAGGAAGTTGCGCATCCGAATACAACAGAGCATCATATTCGTTGGATTTCTCTGTATTTCAAGCCTGAGGGGGCGAAGTTCCCGTTTCAGGTTGGACGGTTTGATTTTACAGCACATGGCGAATCGGCTGAGGGTCCAAACCAGGGTCCGGTGTATACGCATCCCTGCGCTGTGACGTCTCTGAAGATAGACAAGCCGGGTGTTCTTCTTGCAGCGTCCTACTGCAACATCCACGGTTTGTGGGAAAGCAGCAGGGGAATCAAAATCAAGTAGACACGGTGAAAACAGCCGCCTTATTCGGTGATTACTGGTGTTCTGCGGCCATGCGGCTTAATCGCTTAAAATCGTAAAACGAGGTATTCTACGAAGCACCAGGCAAGAGGGGAAATATATGTCCCGGGATCAGTTTTACTCCCTGAAAGAGGAAACAGCCCATGCGGGAAATTTTATCGTAGAGAAGGCAAAAAACTCGGCCGCATATTACGCACCGTCGTCTTGCATTGCGGAGCTCGTCAGATCGGTTGTGCTCGACACGGACAGGATTTTTCCTGTTTCGGTACTTTATCGCTGAAAAACTCGGAGTAAGGCCGGGTGATGTCCGCGCAATGGTACTGGGAGGGCACGGTGACAGCATGGTGCCCCTCACTCGGTATACATCTGTGGGCGGGTTTGCAGTTCATGAGCTTCTCGATGCTGATACCGTGGATGCCCTTGTCGAGAGAACGAGAAAGGGCGGTGCGGAAGTGATAGGCTATCTGAAAACGGGCGGTGCATATTACGCGCCCGCTGCATCTGCCGCAAAGATGGTTGAATCCATCGTTCGAAATGAGAGACGGCTTCTTTCCGCATCTGTATACCTTAACGGCGAATACGGGTATCGCAATATATTTCTCGGCGTGCCTGTTATTTTAGGACAAACCGGTGTTGAAAAGATAATTGAGCGCGAGCTGACAGAGACCGAGAAAATCGCCCTCGACCGTTCAGCCCAGGCGGTACAAAAGGGAGTTCAAACACTCGATTCTCTCTATAAAGAAAAGATACTGTAAGAAGCAGCATACTTTTAAGTTGAAAATTCCTCTGCATGTTGCGAAAATCATCCAGTCTGGTAATCTGTATCAAAAACAAGACAAATTGTCTTAAAATAATGAGCAGGGAAGGAGATATACATGTCTGAAAAAATCGTTATTGATGGAGGGCCTGTACTTCTCGTCGATACTATAGATTCAAGTGCATCGGTGTCGATCGGTATATGGATAAACGTCGGTTCCCGGGACGAAGGCCGTGAGGAACACGGGTTTTCACATTTCATTGAGCATATGCTGTTCAAAGGAACCCGCACAAGAAGCGCATACGATATCGCTCTCAGGATTGATCAACTGGGCGGGGAGATAAACGGGGTAACGGGAAAGGAAAACACGGACTACTATGTCAATGTCGCTTCGCAGCATTATACTGTTGCGCTTGATATTCTGATAGATATGTTCTGCAATGCCGCATTCAGGAAAGAGGATTTCACCAATGAAAAGTTGGTGATTTTAAATGAGATAGATCTTTCAGCTGACGATCCGGAGGATTCAGCAGGAGACCTTTTTTCAAGGACTCTCTGGGGAAATTCTTCTTTCGGGCTGCCTGTTTTAGGAGAAAGGTCGGATATTAAAAATACTTCATCTGAGAAACTGTTCGGCTACTATCGGAGAAACTACCGGCCCCGGGATATGGTTGTATCTGCCGCGGGGCATATCGAGGCAGAGGAGTGCCGCAGAGAGCTCGAGGGGATAATAGGTTCGATTGACTGCCCTGCGGATGAAGAAACTGAAACTTGCGCAAGAGTCGCTCCGAAACCTGAAAGACGAACGGCTGTTTCTGAACGAGAAATCGAGCAGGTGTATTTTGTCTGCGGGACCGATACATACGGGTACAGGGATGAGAGGCGCTACCCTCTCATGCTGCTCAATACTATAGTCGGCGGCTCTCTTTCATCGCGTCTTTTTCAAAACATCAGGGAAAAAACGGGTTTGTGCTATTCGATCGCGTCCGGAGTGAACGGGTTTTCAGATTGCGGTGAATTCACGATATACTTTTCCACTACCCTCGATAACGTTTCTCCAGTACTCGATTTACTGAATCGAGAAATTCGGCGCATTAAAAAAGGAGACATCGGAGGAGAAGAGCTTTCTATGGCGAAAGAACATTTCAAAGGAAGTTACATACTCGCCAGTGAAAATGTCGAATGGAAGATGGTCAGGATGGCCCTTCAGGAAATAATGTACGGTAGGCTTATCCCCTATAATGAGACTCTCATAAAGGTTGAAAGTGTCAGCCTCGATGACCTGTACGAAACGGTTGATTCAGTGCTGAACGGCACGGTATTCAGCTTCGCGAGTGTCGGACCTCAAGGCCATGGCAGCAAGCTCAAGGGATTTTCTTTTAGTTTCTAAGTTACTTCGAATAAGCTATCTGTGATAATCCGTCCCGCCAGGGACATATCCCGCTTCTATTAACTCCATAGCAAGTTACTGGCGGATACTGCACTGACTGACCACATACCGCTTATTTAACCTGAATGAATAGAAATACGTTGCAAAAATCGTATTTTTCTGTTGAAATGTACTGAGCATGATTTTGAAGATCTTCAGAATAAACTCCAGCAATCCTCTTCCCGGATATATGACGGAAGGCGCGAGTGGTATCGACCTGTATGCCTCGATCGAAGAGCCTGTCACCATAGCTCCAGGACAGTACAAATGCATACCCGCGGGTATAAAGATATCCCTGCCTGAAGGTTACGAGGTACAGATACGCCCCAGAAGCGGCCTTGCGCTTAAATTTGGTGTGACGGTGCTGAATTCTCCGGGAACGGTTGACTACGATTACAGGGGTGAGATCAAAGTGTTTCTCATCAACCATGGGAGAGCTCCGTTTGTGATTACGGAAGGCATGAGGATAGCACAGATGGTTGTTGCACCGGTTGTTCAGGCGGAGGTGCAGGAGGTAGAATTGGAAAAGAGTCTGGAATCGACAGAGAGGAACAGCGGTGGCTTCGGACATACGGGTATCTGACGAACAGGGTTCTGCAGGTGGGGTGCGCATTATTCCCATCGGCGGTGTTGGTGAAATCGGTAAGAATATGATGCTCATAGAGCACGCAGGGAGCATAGTTATCATCGATGTAGGGATGATGTTTCCGGATGATGCTATGCCGGGTGTTGACTTTGTCATTCCCGATTTTTCCTATGTAATGGAGCAAAAAAATAAGGTTCGCGCAATTATCCTCACCCACGGCCATGAAGATCATATCGGCGCGCTTCCCTACCTGTTAGATAAAATCAATGTACCGGTCTACGGAACGAAGCTAACTCTCGGTTTTGCGAAAAACCGCCTTGAGGAATACCCTCTGCCGTGCAAACCTGATTTTCGCGAAATACGCCCGAGGGAAAAGGTTGAATTCGGAGGGATAGAAGCAGAGTTTTTCAGGGTGTGCCACAGCGTTGCAGATGGTGTCGGTATCGCATTCCATACGCCGTACGGTTGTATTGTGCACACCGGTGACTTCAAGTTTGAGTATACACCCATAAATAATCACTATTTTGATTTTTACAAGCTTGCAGAGTTTGGCGAAAAGGGTGTGCTTCTGCTCATGTCGGATTCAACCAATGCCGAAAACCAGGGACATACTCCTTCGGAAAAAGAATTGAATAGTCTTCTCCTCGACACCATTCTCAATACAGAGGGGAGGGTGCTCGTTGCGACTTTTGCATCGAATGTGCACCGCATTCAGCAGATATTCAACGTATGTAAACGTGCAGGGAAAAAGATTACAGTCTGTGGAAGAAGTATGGAAAGGAATATATCAATGGCGAAGGATCTCGGCTACCTGGATTTTCAACCGGATATGCTCTTTCCATCAGACCGCATCAAAAGTTACAAGAAAAACCGGATCGTTGTTTTGACAACCGGTTCCCAGGGCGAACCTATGTCGGCGCTCTCGCGAATCGTGAACAGCAGACACCCGTTGATCGACATAGAACCAGGCGACACGGTCATTCTTTCCGCATCGATTATCCCGGGGAATGAAATGACGGTAACGCGGATTGTGAACACCCTTTTTAAAAGGGGAGCGCAGGTATATTATGAGGGGTTTGAAGACCTGCACGTATCGGGGCATGCTTCGCGTGAAGAGCTGAAGCTTATGCTTGCCATAACGAAACCCCGGTATTTTCTGCCGATACACGGTGAGTTCAGGCATCTTATCCATCATTCTAATCTTGCACAGGAAATGGGTATAGACAAGAAGAGGATCATACTGGCTGAGGATGGGGATGTGGTCACGATCAGCAGTGATGATATCAGGATTACGGGGAAAGTGTCCGCGCAGCACATTTATATTGCGGGCAAGACTGTCGGGGAAGTTGAAAAGACGGTACTAAAGGATAGAAATAAACTATCAGAGGACGGGATCGTTATTGTTATTCTGCCACTGAAGCGAATTGGACGGGAGGTCGTCCAACCGGATATAATCTCCCGTGGGTTTTTAGACCTCCACGAACGCGAGGATATCCGAACAAGGGCAAAAAAGGTTGTATTCGACGTATTGAAGAGATACGAAAATAATAGGAACATCGATTTTGATACCGTTACAGACGATGCTGTTCATGCGCTGAAGCGGTTTTTTCGATCGGAAACGGCCCGTTCACCGATGATCGTTCCGATAATTGTGGGCGATTGCAATCACGGTTATTCATCCTGACTCAGGGGTTGAGTATATTTAGTACCAGGGAGAAAATAAATGGGAGACTCGGACTGGAAAAAGGTGGTTGAAGAGAAAGAGATTGAAGATGGTGTGCTGCGTACGTTTACGCTCGGGAAAAGACATATTCTGCTGATTAGAATAGGCGGTAAGATATATGCGTCCGGCGCCAGGTGCCCTCATCACGGTGCTCCTCTCGAAGAAGGTATTATAATAGACGATACTCTTACCTGTCCATGGCACACGGCGGCTTTCAATGTTACGAACGGACGGATGATTCTGCCGCCGGCCCTCGATGACCTTTCCAGATATCTCGTGAAGGTTGAAGACAAGACGGTGTATGTAAAAAAGGCTGAAGCGGAACAGGAGCCTGTGGAAGTAAAGACCGATAAAGGGACATTTGTAATAATCGGGAGCGGTGCCGCAGGAAGTGCCGCTGCGCTTACCTTGAGAAAAGAGGGCTTCGACGGAAGAGTTGTACTCGTTACGGAAGATACTGACCTGCCGTATGACAGGACGGTTCTTTCAAAGGAGTTTCTATCCGGTAATATGGCTCGGGAGAGTCTTTTATTAAAAGATGAAGGGGTGTACAAAGATCTGAAAATAGAGATATTCTCCGATTACAAGGTCATGGATGTGGATATCGTCCGGAAAAGACTGTTTTTTGTGAATTCGCAGACAATGCATTATGACAAACTCCTCATTGCCACCGGTGGAATCCCCCGTACACCGAATATTTACGGAGTGGAGCTGCCGAATTTTTTTCTTTTACGGAGCTCGAAAGATGCGACTGCAATTGTTTCGGCACTCAAAAGCACGGACAGGGTTGTGATAATAGGGGCGGGGTTTATCGGCCTGGAGACTGCTGCATCACTACGGTCAAGAAATCTCGAGGTCCACGTTATCGATTCGGAAGGAATCCCCCTTGCCCGCGTGTTCGGTGAGGAAATCGGTGGAATGATAAAAGGTCTTCACGAGAAGAATGGGGTGCAGTTTCATCTTGGCGTTACGCCTGAAGAAATTCTCGGGGACAGCAATATACGGGAGGTTCTCCTTTCGAATGAAAGCAGGGTGTCTGCGGAAGTGGTCATAGCAGGCATAGGAATTATTCCGGCTGTTTACTTTCTCGAGGGGACCGGTCTCGTCGAAAACAACGCAGTTCCGGTTGACGAACGTTTCAAGACCAAAAACGATGATGTGTATGCTGCCGGTGATATAGCCCTCGTGCCTGATTGGGTAACGGGAAAGAAGAGACGTACAGAGCACTGGGCTGAAGCCCAGCGGCAGGGGCAGCATGCAGCGCGGGCCATGTTGGGTTTCCGGGGGGAATATCGGGAGATACCCTTTTTCTGGACGAAGCAGTATGACAGGGTGATTCGATATATCGGGCATACGGAAAGTGTTGATCAGGCTGTTTTAAGGGGCGACGTCAATGGTGATTTTATGGCCGGTTATTTCAAAGGACGGTCACTGCAAGCAGTGGCAGCCGTCGGCAATGTTGAGAACCTTATCGTGATCGAGGAAATACTCAAACGAGGTATACGCATCCCGCCGGCGAAATTTCTCGATGAAGGATTCGACTTCAGGAGTCTTCTTGCAAAAAGATAGATTGGATGGCCGTGTCTCTGCAGTGTGTATCAACCTGAAGAGTGTATTACTCTGAAGAGTATTTCACCCTAAAGAGTGTATTACTCTGAAGAGTATTTCAGGAGATGTGTTCTTCGATTTTCTTCTTGAGCTGTTTTTTCGGATATACACCGATGACCCTGTCCACCTCCTGCCCTGCTTTGAAGAAAAGAAGTGTGGGAATATTCATGACACCGAACCTGAGGGGTGTTTCCTGGTTCTGGTCTATATTGAGTTTTGTAATCTTAACCTGGCTTTCGTACTCCTCCGCTATTTCCTCCAGCACAGGCTCCATCATTATGCATGGCCCGCACCACTCAGCCCATAAATCAACGACGACCAATTTATCTGCATCGGACACTTCCTTTTCGAAGTCCGCATCGTTTGTATGAATTATTTCAGCCATTTCTTCTCCTGTGTTGGATTCTCAGCCGGATTTTATTATTGGAAATCCATACGCTACCCGCGCGTAAATATAGTATTGATTGAATATAATGGCAACATAAATGGGAAATTGCAGAAGATCGGCTGAACAGCCGAAATAGTGGTGGACTCCTCGTTATAGAAATTCAAATTTGGTCGATACAGTATGTGAACCGCCTTTTTGAAAGGATACTACATGTTACGGGGACTGTATACCGGCGCTTCCGGCATGATTGCACAGATGGACCGCATCAATGTGCTCTCGAATAATCTGGCTAATGTCAACACACCATCCTACAAACGGGATACGACGATCATGAAGGCCTTCCCGGAGATGCTCATCAGGAGGATAAACGACGACGGCGTGCGTGTCATTCCTTCCGGGTCATACGATCTTATGCCGGTTATCGGCAAAATGGGAACTGGAGTCGAAGTAAACGAGGTATATACACGCTTTACACAGGGCGCATTCAAACAGACAGACAATGTCTTTGATCTTGCGCTTGAGGGGGAAGGCTTTATCGCTGTAGAAACCCCGGAGGGCGAGCGGTATACGAGAAACGGCGGTTTCCTGGTTGACAGGGACGGGTTTCTGGTAACGAAAGACGGTTACAAGGTGCTCGGTGAAAACGGCTCGATTCAGCTGAAGAAGAACAACTTCATTGTCGATGAAGACGGGACTGTATTCGAGAAC
>Ga0315537_1001128_pt1 | contig 20996 bp, 20 predicted proteins | sample SalMarSW160270MG_FD_203091 | JGI IMG/M metagenome (GOLD analysis project Ga0315537, IMG submission 203091) | Salt marsh sediment microbial communities from the Plum Island Ecosystem LTER, Massachusetts, United States - Salt Marsh Sediment SW1602-70 ...
GATTTTATAGCGTTTTTATATTTAGACGGTCCCCCGCTCAACTGCCCGGAATAGGGAAATTTATGTGCCTGTATACATAACTGGTTTATTTAGAAGATTAGCAGAGAATCCAGAAGCGATAGTAGATACTTCCAAGTACGGCTTAAGAGTGTTATTGTCTGTAATAGAAAATCAAATTCAGGATGAGTTTGTTGCTAAATTTTAAGGGTCAATCAACAATCAGACTCATTTCTCCCGAATTAGTTGCTTCCGGCAATAATTCTAATAATATTTAATCCGCTTTTCACTTGACGGCTTCGGTATTTTCGTTATATTGGAAGTTTTGAATTGTTATTGAAGGTATTGAATTATGAAACGGACATATCAACCGTCGAATCGAAAACGACTGAACGACCACGGATTCAGACACAGATCATCCACCCGGCAGGGTCGGCAGATTCTGGCGCGTCGTCGCGCCAAAAAAAGAAAACGATTGGCTGTTACCGTCAAGAAGACCAAATAAATTGACGCGGCATAGCCTGAAAAGCAATAAGATGATTCAATCATTGCTCTCCTCCGGCCGGCGTTTTTCTTCACGCAATCTGAATCTTTATCTGGACAGGGAAACTCTCCCTCGGGATCAATATAGCGTGGCCTGTCTGGTTTCCGGAAAACGAGGCAAGGCGGTCGAGCGTAATCGAATCAAACGCTGGCTGCGGGAAGATTTCAATTTTTTTCAGAAGAGGCTTAAAATTCCCGGCCTCTTCGCGGTAAAGTTCAATGGAAATATAAATGAAGTGGATCATCCTCAGCTCAAAAGTGAACTGGAAGAATTATTCGAATCAATAAATAATGATTAAGTTTTTAATTTCCATACCAACTTATTTGCTGATTTTACTCATTTATGTTTACCGTTATACCTTATCACCATTGTTCGGTAATCAGTGTCGGTTCTACCCGACCTGCTCGCACTATGCCGAGGAGGCAATCAAACAGCACGGCGCTTGTACCGGTACGATTTTGGCGGCCAAAAGAATTCTACGCTGCCACCCGTGGCACGAGGGCGGTTATGATCCGGTTCCGGAAAAGAAAGAAACGGATAATTCAGGGGAGTTGAATCTTGGATAAAAAGACAATATTATTGGTAATTTTGCTTGGTATACTTGTCATTTTCTGGATTCCCGTTATGACCAAACTGGGCTTTATCAAATCCCCGGAACGACGGATGCAACCGGTCACCGAACAGGTCCAGCAGCCGCCTGCACGAGATACCGCAACCGCCGTTCAAAAGTACGATTCCGCTAAAGTCACAACGACTCCGACGAAGAAACCGGAACGGACTGAAGTGGTTACTGTCGATACTACCGCTTCCATTCCTGAAGATACGATTAGTATCGAAACGAATCTGATGACGATTATTTTATCCAATTATGGGGGCGCACCGGTCTCGATAAAATTGAAAGATTATAAATATGAAAACGGCAAACCTATTGAGATGCTCCCCGATTGCGATGAAGCCACACCCGGATTCTCTTTCAATGGTGGCACTGTGAACACCGCCAAATATTTATTTCAGACTTCGTCCAGCGGAAATTATAAGGTCAACAGCGGCAACCGGGAAATATCGTATACCTATCAGAAAAATGACAGCAGCACTGTCACCAAGCGATATCGCTTTTATGCGGATCGGTATAACTATGATTTGATTCTGGAAATCAGCAACCGGTCCGGATTCGGCTTTGAACGCGAGTATTCCCTGCGATGGAATAACAAACTGGCGCCGACCGAGTTGAATATCCAGGACGACTATAATTCGATGTGGGCCATGGCGCGGATGGGCACTGAGACAGCAAAATTCGACGACTATACCAACGACCAATTCAGTGTGGCACTGACCGGCGAGACTTTCTGGACGGCCACCCGTTCCAAATATTTTGCAGCCGTAATTGTACCTTTATCTCATCCCGGTTCCGGGGCCGGCGCCAGTGGAGTAAAAGAAAAAATCACAACTCCATCGGGTAACATCACGACCCGGGCTTTGACAATTTCTTTACAGATGGAAATCCCGTTCGAGCAATCTTTAACTGATAGCTTTTCGGTGTATGCCGGACCAATGGATTACGAATTATTGAGTGATTTTAACCATGATATTGCCCATCCGCTGGTTGATATAGGAACGACGCCGGTGATAGGCTGGTTAATCTGGATTTTTGCTTACCCGATTATGTGGCTGCTGCCACGCATGCATAGTGTTATCCCCAATTATGGTCTGGTAATAATTATCTTCTCGATTCTGGTTAAACTTATAACCTGGCCTCTGTCCAGAAAAAGTGTCCGCTCCATGAACGCTATGCGGGAAATTCAGCCTGAGCTGGCCAAGCTAAAGGAGAAGCATAAAAAGAATCCGCAGGCGTTAAATAGAGAAATGATGAAACTATACAAGGAAAGGGGCGTCAATCCGCTTGCCGGTTGTTTGCCGATGCTTCCGCAGATGCCATTGTTTTTTGCGCTGTTTGCTGTCTTTCGTTCAACGATTCTTCTCCGCCAGGCCCCGTTTATACTCTGGTGGAACGATCTGTCAAGAGGTGCTCTATCAATTACCGATCCTTATATAATTCTGGTTATTCTTATGGTAGTCTTGATGTTTGTCCAGCAAAAAATGGCCATGACCGATCCGAAAAACAAGGCGCTGACATATATGATGCCGCTGATGATGGGCTTCTTTTTCTATAGGGCCTCGGCCGGGCTGGTTTTGTACTGGACCTGTTTTTCGCTTTTTTCATTTATTGAGCAACTGATATTTAAAAAACCGACGGAACCGGCCGCCGCGGTTGCCAAATAATCTTATATTATAAAGATGGGATATTTCGACAGTGATACCATTGCGGCCATAATTACCCCGCCCGGCGAGGGCGGTCTGGGCGCCATTCGTATCTCCGGGCCGAGTTCATTTACCGTAATAAGGAAAATTTTCAAACCGGCTGATAAGGACAAGACTGGCGACAAAACCTTCCATCTCTATTACGGTTATATAATAGACAACAAAGGCGATATTGTCGACGAAGTCACGATGGTACAAATGCCTCGGGGAAAATCATATACCGGCCAGAGACAGTCGGAGATCTTCTGTCACGGCGGGCAGTTTGTGCTCAAACGGATATTAAACGAAATTTTGAAGCATGGGGTTAGAGCGGCCGAACCGGGTGAATTTACCAGAAGAGCTTTTTTGGCCGGGCGTATTGATCTGGCCAGAGCCGAAGCGGTCGCCGATATTGTCGCCTCAAAAACCGAATATGCATACAATGCCGCCATAAACAATCTTCTGGGCAGATTATCTGAAAAGATAGACTCCATAAGGTCAAGCGCCATTGAGCTTCTGGCAGAAATCGAAGCCTCGATTGATTATCCCGATGAAGAACTGGACAGCGCTGAAAAAACAAAATGGCTGGATTCGATCGATAATATAATTGTACAGATTGATGAATTAGCCAAATCATATAAAGCGGGAAAGATCATTAAGGAAGGGTATCGAATAGCCATTGTCGGGCGAACCAATGCCGGTAAATCATCCCTTTTTAATCTTTTGCTTAATCAATCCCGTGCTATTGTCGCGCCGACTCCCGGAACCACTCGCGATTATCTGACCGAATGGATAGATCTGGGTGGCGTGGCGACCTCTATCACGGACACGGCCGGATTACGAAGCGGGGCAAGTCAAACAGAACAAGAAGGCCAAAAATCGGCACTGAAAATTATGAAAAGCGCGCATCTTGTTATCTGGATTGTAGATATAACACGCAAAAAATGGAAGACAGAGCTAAAAAATGACATAAATGATTATGGAAATAGACACAATATTTTAATTGTCATCAATAAGATAGATAAAAACCGTGATATCGGGGAAAAAACGCTTATTCCTGCTCCCGTTTCTGATAAATTAATTCCCCACTCTCTTCTTTCATGTAAGACTGAATCCGGATTCAAGGAGCTCAAAAATATGCTGATGGAATTTATCAATAACGCGATGCCGGATCAAACTGATGGATTATTCGTCACATCGGAACGGCACCAGAAAAAACTCCGGGATTCTTTAAAAAGTCTTTGTATGGTAAAAAAGGGGATCAGGGAATCAATTTATCCCGAGCTAATCGCTTTTGACCTGCGCCAGGGAATAAACGAGATTGACGAAATCACCGGCCGTATATATAATGAGGAAATCTTGGAAAGGATATTTGAACAGTTCTGTATCGGCAAATAATAGAGTGTTTCACGTGAAGCAAATCGATTTTGACATTATCGTGGTCGGCGGCGGACACGCCGGGGTCGAAGCGGCCCTGGCGGCATCAAGAATGAACCGAACCGTCGGTCTGATAACCATGGATAAGAGCAAACTGGCTCTGATGTCGTGTAATCCGGCTATTGGCGGGCTAGGTAAGTCCCATATTGTCAAAGAAATAGACGCGCTGGGTGGTCTTATGGGGAAAGCCATTGATGCCACCGGTACTCAGTTTCGCAGACTGAATTTGTCGCATGGTCCAGCCGTCTGGTCGACACGCGTCCAGGCCGACCGTATTGCCTATACGAATTATGTGTCTCATTATGTAGAGAAAAATAAAAACATCAAAATCATCGAAGCGATTGCCGGCGAAATAATTACGGAGGGCAACAAAGCGGTTGGAATTAAAACAGAGGACGGGAAAATATTTAATTCACAAACGGTTATCCTCTGTACCGGCACTTTTCTGGGGGGATTAATTCACATTGGTGAAGAAAAAATAGCGTCGGGACGAAGAGGAGAAAAAGCCGCCTATAAACTCACCGAATCCCTTCGATCGCTCGGTTTCGAAGTTGGTCGGCTTAAAACAGGGACTCCACCACGCCTGGACGGTAAGACTATTGATTTTGGTCGGTGTTCAGTCCAAGAAGGTCACGAGCCGATTCCGTTTTTTTCTTATACCACAACACCTTATGAAATCGACCAGCAACCTTGTTATCTGACTTATACGACCGATCAGACCAGAATGATTATTAAAAAAAATCTTCGGAGCTCACCAATGTTTTCCGGGCAGATAAGATCTATCGGCCCGAGATATTGCCCGTCAATTGAGGACAAGATTTTCCGCTTCGCCGACAAGCCGCGGCACCAGATTTTTCTGGAGCCGGAGGGGAATGGCACGGATGAGATTTATCCTAACGGTTTTTCGACGGCATTGCCGCTTGAAGTCCAGAAAAAGGCGATTAAAACAGTCATCGGTTTGGAAAATGTAAAAATCACGAAATCCGGGTATGCCATCGAGTACGACTACTGTCCCCCCTACCAGATTAACGCCTCCCTGGAGACAAAACGAATCGAAGGACTCTTTTTTTCGGGGCAAATGAACGGTACCTCCGGCTATGAAGAAGCAGGTGGCCAGGGGCTTTTGGCCGGAATAAATGCCGCGTTAAAAATTGAAAATGAACCACCCCTTATTCTCGACCGCGCCGAAGCTTATATCGGAGTCATGATTGACGATCTGATAACACGCTCGACTACAGAACCTTATCGAATGTTCACATCACGCGCCGAGTACAGGCTTCAGCTTCGTGAAGATAATGCCCGAGACCGGCTTTTTAAATATGCCATTAAATATGGCCTTATTCCCAAAGACGACTATAATCAATATGAAGAGATTAGGAAGACTGCCGATCAGGAGATTGAAAAACTGAAGAATACAATTGTCAAAGTCAATAAGCTCGACGGTTTTTCCGATCGTTTTGTCCGGAAAGATAGTATTTCGCTGGCCAATCTTCTGAAAATGCCGGGAGTTACATATAATGATTTACTTGCCTTAGGTCTTCTTGAGAGCTCGACATCACTTTCACCCGATCTCATCGAAAGAATATCAATTAGAGTTAAATATGAAGGTTACATAAAAAAGCAAAAGCGTGAAGTCCTAAAATTCCGCCGCCTGGAAAACGAGCTTATTCCAAATGATATATCTTTCAGAGACCTTTCCGGGCTGAGGAATGAAGCGCGTGAAAAGTTTGCCAGATTCAGACCGGTTTCTCTGGGGCAGGCGGGGCGGATTGAGGGAATAACTTCGAGTGATATTGCCGCCTTATCGATTCATGTCCGTAAACATAAATCTCTTCAAAAATCTAACAAATAGTCCTGTATAGACTTGATTAATTCAAAAAACACAAATTCGTCTGAATTTAATGCCAGATCGATTATATCTAAATATAAAATCGAAAACAAAATAGAAGATTATTTTCACGAAATCCTGAAATACAATAAAAAAATCAACATTGTTTCACGTGAAACAACTCTTGACGACCTCCTGATGATTGCCGCCGATTCGTTGATCCCTTTTGAATTCATGCTGACACCGAGCGGCAAAATATTCGATATCGGACCCGGGGCCGGTTTCCCGTCAATTGTCGTTTTGCTCGCTTTTCCCGATTTACAGGGTTTTCTGATAGAGCGAACTAAAAAGAAAACGGCATTTCTTCAAAGAGTAATCGAACTGTTGAAACTCAAAGCTGAAATTATAGACGCCAATTTCGTCGAAATTGGATCCAGATTAGCTTTATCGTCCTTTGATATCGGCTTGATGAAACTTGTCCGTCCGGATATGAAACTGCTGAATAACGCCTTTGATCTTTTAAAACCGTCCGGAAAATTCGTCTATTATTCCGATTTTGATGAGACTTCAATAAAAACGCTGCCAAATGTTCAAGTAAAAAAGTATAAATATTTTCTTGATAAGAGCAATCGGCTCAGAACGATAACTGTGTTTACCAGGAATTCTTAAAAATTTTACTTGCATAAATTGTTTCAATATCTTAATCTCTCCAAGGTTAACAAATTAGCTTATTTAACGAGGGGACAATGGCCCGAATAATCGCCGTCGCTAATCAGAAGGGGGGCGTGGGTAAAACGACCACGGCCATCAATCTGTCGTCCGGTTTGGCGGTCGCGGAAAAGAAGACTCTTCTGGTCGATATCGATCCCCAGGCCAACTCCACCTCGGGTGTCGGCTTTGATAAAACCAAAGTCGAGTCATCAATCTATGATGTCCTGATAGGCCGTAAAAATCTCGCCGATATAATAATGCCGACCGAATTGTCCTTTTTAAATGCGGCCCCGTCATCGATCGCTCTGGTCGGCGCCGAAGTCGAGATGGTCGGAATGATGTCGCGCGAAATAATCCTCTCGAAAGCGCTTGTACCTATAGTAGACTTATATGACTACATTATTATCGACTGTCCGCCCTCGCTCGGACTCCTGACCGTCAACGCCCTGACCGCGGCCAATTCAATTCTCATTCCGATTCAGTGTGAGTACTATGCCCTGGAAGGGCTCGGTCAGTTGCTGCATACCATCGAGCTGGTGCAAAAAAATCTGAATCCGTCGCTCGAGATTGAAGGCGTCCTGTTGACGATGTACGATCGAAGATTGAATTTGTCGCGCCAGGTGGCCGACGAGGCGAAAAAATTTTTTAACGGCCGCATTTATGAAACAATCATTAACCGTAATGTCAGACTATCGGAAGCACCGAGTTTCGGTAAACCGATTATTCTGTATGACATTCTTTCCACCGGAGCCGAAAATTATATGGCCTTAACCAAGGAGGTGTTAAGCCGATGAGCGGAAAAGTAGTTTTGGGGCGCGGACTGGATGCGCTGATACCGAGGCATGATGACAGTACAATCGGCGATGCCGCATATCTTAATTTGCCACTGAACGAAATAAACTCCAATCCGATGCAACCCCGGCAGCAATTCGAAGAAAGCGGGCTGCAGGAGTTGGCCGAGTCGTTCAAAAGCCAGGGTGTGTTACAGCCGATTCTTGTCAAAAAAACCGACAACGCTTACACGTTGATCGCCGGTGAGCGTCGTTACCGGGCCGCGCACATTGCCGGTTTGGAAAAAATACCAGCTATTGTCGTCAATGAAAAGGACGAGGCCGATATGCTTCAAATAGCTCTGGTCGAAAATCTTCAGCGCGAAAATCTCAATCCGTTGGAGGCGGCTGAAGCCTTTCGAAAATTGCGCGACGAAGTCGGTTTGACTCAAAATCAAATCGCGGCCCGGGTCGGAAAGAGCCGCGCCGCCGTCGCCAATATGCTGAGACTTCTGATACTTCCGGTTAAAATCAAAGAGATGATCAGGGGCGGCACATTAACCGAGGGGCATGCGCGGGCGATACTGGCGCTTGACGACGAACTCCTGCAACTTCGTCTCGCCGAAAGAATTGTATCGGAAAATCTGTCGGTTCGTTCCGCCGAACAATCGGCGCGTAAAACGCGACGGAGAAAACTTGTCCCCAAAAAGAAGTTCCCGATCCTGGTCGAGGCGGAAGATTATTTGAAACGCCTGCTGGGAACAGCCGTAAAAATTATCCCCGGCCTTAAGAAGGGAAAAATTGAGATCGAGTATTATGGCGACGAAGATTTGGAAAGAATTTTGGAATTATTCCGAAAAATAAACTGATAGGTTATGGCGCACGGAAAGTACTATAGTTTAATGATTGTTCCCGACGGCGTCGAAAATCCCCTCGGAATTAGAGTCCGGGGATGGGTTCTCAAGACCATTGTCATATTCATTGTTCTGATTATGGTGGCCATAATTCTTTTCGTTTCCTTTTACGGAAAGATTATTACCCGGGCGGCAATTGCCGATAAACTTGAAAAAGAAAACGAAGCGTTGAAACGATATAAATACAAATTGACGCTGCTTGAAGAAAAGATGAAAGATACGCGGGACATCGTAAGTCGCATCGCCAATCTGGCCGGTGTCGATTTCAATCTTCCCGAAATGCCGGACGACTCGACTATATTCGCGCAGTTTGAGAAAAACAATCAGGCCGTTATCGAACGACCCGCCTCGGCCCCGAATACGCGACCGTACGGTTTACCTCTCCAGGGATTCATGACGCGCGGTTTTCGGGATGATTCAGCCGGCTATCATCCCGGAATTGATATCGCGGTCGCGGAGGAAACACCGGTCCTGTCCACCGCCGACGGAAAAGTGGTCTTTGCAGGATACGATTCGACTTACGGTTTTATGGTCATACTGGAACATGAGGACAGCATTTCCACAGTTTACGGACATAATAGTAAACTTCTGGTGGAGGAGGGCGACAAGGTTTTAGTGGGGGGACGTATTGCACTTTCCGGTAATACCGGTAAATCTTCGGCCCCTCATTTACACTATGAAATCAGAAAAGACAATAAACCGGTTAACCCTTTAGAATATATTGGTGAAAATGAAGAACTCAATAGGCAGAAATGAAGGTGGAGTTATGAATACCATTATCGGTAAGGATGCCACATTTACCGGCACCCTCGATGTCAAAGGCTCTGTGAGAGTGGATGGAACCGTCAAAGGAAAAGTCATCTGTTCCGATACCGTTACGGTCGGGACCGGCGGATGCGTCGAGGCTGATATCGAATCCCAGACGGCGGTCATTGTCGGCAAGTTGACCGGCAATATCAATGCCTCGGAAAAAATCGAGTTGCAGGCAAAGTCCGACGTGGAAGGTGATATCAAAACAAAATCGCTGGTGGTCGAACAAGGTGCTGTTTTCTGCGGTTCGTGCTCGATGAAACAGGGAAAATCAAACCTGGGCTTCATTCCTCCGACGGAAAAACCAAAAGATGAAAAGATTGAAGAAAAGGATAAGGTCAAAGAAAAGTTTTAAAAATAAATAAAAGGTCGCCAGCGATGTGGACAACTGTTTATAATTGTGGAAATGTCCATATCGTTTTATGTAGCAATTTCTTATAAGGAATATTTATCGGCTGACTTTATCGTTTTCCACAATCTTTATGTTCGACTGGACTCTTTAAAGGCTTGCTTTTTTTATCCTTTTATAATATTAATAGCCTCTTTTTTGTAGAATAAATAAGATATAATCTGTTTTCGGAGGAAAATAATGATTGAAACTAACAACGACCTTCAAGCGGTAGAACAACTTAACGACGCATATCAAAAAATAAAGGGCGAAATCGGTAAGGTTATCATAGGCCAGAATAATGTAATCGAGCAGTTACTCATAGCCCTGCTATCAGCCGGCCATTGCCTCCTGGTGGGGGTTCCCGGTCTTGCCAAGACACTGCTAATCTCGACCTTGGCTAACATTCTCGATTTAAAATTCAATCGTATTCAGTTTACTCCCGATTTGATGCCTTCGGATATAACCGGGACCGAAATAATCGAGGAAGATCGTTCCTCCGGCAATAGAATATTCAAATTCGTTAAGGGCCCTGTCTTTGCTAATGTCATTTTGGCAGATGAAATCAACCGTACACCGCCAAAAACGCAGGCGGCTTTACTTCAGGCCATGCAGGAGCACGAAGTCACTTCGGCCGGCCAGACTTTTACTCTTGAAGAACCGTTTTTTGTGCTGGCGACGCAGAATCCGATTGAGCAGGAAGGGACATATCCGCTTCCGGAGGCCCAGCTTGATCGATTTATGTTTCATGTTAATGTCGACTATCCGTCGGATAAAGAAGAGCATGAAATTGTCAAAACAACTACGGTCACGCTGGATTATAAACTCGATAAGCTATTAAGCGGCACCGAGATAGTTAATCTTCAAAGGCTTGTCCGGCGGGTTCCGGTCTCAGATCATTTGATTCAATATGCTATTGATATCGCCCGTGCCACCCGGCCGGATTACGAAAGTGCCCTCGATTTTATAAAAAACTGGGTGTCGTGGGGGGTTGGTCCGCGCGCCTCACAGTATATGATTCTGGCGGCCAAAACCCGAGCGATTCTTGACGGTCGCCCCACTCCGGGTCCGGAAGACGTTGAATTCGCCGCTTTGCCGGTTTTACGTCACCGGATTGTAACATCATTCAACGCCGAAGCCGACGGTGTCGACACCGAAGCGATCGTGAAAAAGTTATTAGAGACAGTGAAGCCGAAGGGGTAGGTAACATATTAATCCGCCATTTTTAAATGGCTCAGAAAAAATATCACGTGGCGCGGAAGACAAAACTTATGTGAAATTAAACTTTTTCCCGAATGTATCCGTTTTTACACCGAATTTAGTTTGGCGTATGAATCTGAGCGGGAGAAAAACATAGAGAAATCGCCGGGCAATGATCAATATCGGAATCGAATGCTCTTCGCTTTGTACCAATCGACCAACAGGTATTGCCAGATATACCACTAATCTAATCGATGCACTGCTCGAGGCCAAAGATTTCGAAAAAATATTTAATCTGGAGCTTTTTTATAAATTATCGCGCTACGAGAACAGAAATTTCCGATACTTGCCTTCGGGTATTAAGACTAAATGGTATTTCGGGAATATTTTACCTTTGAAAAAAGGTATTGATATCTTTCACTGTCCGGAGCCGAAAACTATACCGTGGAAAAAGCCGAAAAAAGTCGTTACTATTCATGATCTCGCCATATTTAAAAGCCGGTTTCAGTATGAAAATTTTTCTCCAAAGGCATTTCGAGAAAAAAAAAGACGGGATTATGAAAAAGCGATGCGAACGGTAAATAGCGTTATAACAATTAGCCAATCGACAAAAAACGACGTTATCGAATTATTGAAGGTTCCCGAGGAAAAAATCTGCGTTGTTTATCCCGGCGTGGATAAAATCTTTTTGAGGCGAGATAATAATGATATCGAGGATCAAGAGGTCTTAGATAGTCTTGAAATTTCCGATGTTTATTTTTTATTCGTTGGTGCCGTGTCGGTCAGGAAAAATCTGGTCAATTTGATTAAAGCATTCAATATCTCCGGTCTGGCCGAACGCTACAGATTAATCCTGACTGGGGAATTGAGTCACGGTTGGGAGGAAATTTGGTCAACCATAAAAGGATTAAAACTTGAAAAGAGAATCCAATTACTGGGATATGTTCCCGATTCCGCTCTGCCGGTTTTATATTCAAATGCAGCCGCTTTTCTTTTTCCGACTTTTTATGAAGGTTTTGGCCTGCCGATATTCGAGGCGATGGCATGCGGTACACCAGTGATGATTGGCGGGGAAGGCGCGGCGCCGGAGATTGCGTTGGGACACGCCATAGTAGTGGATCCGCATGATGTTAATTCAATCGCCGAGGGTATCAATAAATCACTCAGCGTAAATGCGTCGTCCCTGGAAGAAGCGAAAAGATATGCCGGGACATTTACATGGAACAGATGCGTCGATAAAACCATAAACTTGTATAAACAAATATTATAATGAGTGAGTATGTTATATATGACAGATCACAATCCGTCATCCAATTTTCCGATGCTGTTAAGAATCAGTACAGACGGCGCCAGTGATTATTTGGGATTGACAGAAACGATTCTGGATATAGATTCTGAATGGAGTTGTTGAAATTAAGAAGGTTGATTTGGCCGCCAGGAAAAATTCCTGACGGCGCAAGACGGTGTATGCTGCATATTGCGCTGTCCGGAATCCTTACCGACAACTATGATAATGTCGGAAGCTTGTGGGCCTTCCGACTCGCGAAGAATTAAATTATACATGCAAACCAACTACCGCAAATATTTGGATCCTGAAGTTGTCGGGAAACTGAAAGGGATGGAGCTGAAGGCCCGGATGGTGGTCGAGGGCTTTATCGCTGGACTGCATAAATCACCATACCACGGTTTCTCGGTCGAGTTCGCCGAACATCGGCAGTACATGCCGGGCGATAATATTCGTGATATCGACTGGCGTGTATACGGTAAGTCGGATCGGTTCTATATCAAACAATATGAAGAAGAAACCAATCTTAAGGCCTATCTTTTGCTGGATTGCTCGGCCTCGATGAAATACAGTTCGGGAGACACCATCAAACACGATTACGCCGTGACGCTGGCCGCGGCGTTATCATTCCTGATGCTCAAACAGCGCGATGCGGTCGGATTGGTGACTTTCGACGAAAAAATTCGCCGTTATATACCGCCCCGCTCACGGTCCGGACACCTGCATGTACTATTACAGGAGTTGGCACAGCAAACACCATCGGATAAGACAGATATCTCATCGGCATTGCACCAGATGGCAGAACGAATTCACCGCCGCGGTTTGATTGTTATTTTTTCCGATCTGCTCGACGAACCGGACAAAATCGTCTCAGGATTAAAACATTTTCGTCACAAAAATCATGAAGTAATTTTATTTCACACACTCGATCCGCGTGAACGCGATTTTGCCTTTCCCCGTGAGGCGATTTTCAAGGATCTGGAAACGGGTGAGGAAATCACGACGCTTCCCTGGCAGATTAAGAAGCATTATGCCCGCCTGACCAAGGAGTTTTCCGATCATATCGCCTCTGAATGCAGGCAGAGCCGGATTGATTATCATTTGATTGACACCAGTGTCCCTTTTGACCGGGCGCTGTATGCTTTTCTGGCCAAACGCGAAAAACTCTATTGATAGGCATTCGTATATAAATCATAAATATTAATCTTTTAATAGGGCTCTGGATATGAAACCAAGTAGAATTAGATTTATTTTAGGCATCATTTTAGTCGGTTTCGGGATTTACGCACTTATCCAACAGGTAAGCATCGCCGCCATCATACCGATTCTGGTCGGCGGAACATTAATCGTGCTTAATTTCACCAGAGGACGTGTCGGCACATTGGTTTTCGGTCACGCCTGTATAGTTGTCGGCGCCTATCTAATAACCTGGGGACTACTATTATTGCCCTATTCGAAACCAAGCGTGGGTCATATTTTTGGGCGTCCGCTTTTCTGGGGTATATTTTCTCTGATGGGCGGCATTTGTGCCATTTTTCATGGATTTTGCCGCTGTATCACCAAGCAGGTCGATTTGTTCGAACAGGGAATTCCGACCAAGAATAAATAGTTCTCAATCGCGGCCCTTGATTTTTTTTCACTCTATACTTAAATTAGTCTGTTTAGATAAGATAGCGCGGCGAATAACTTAGCGTAAACGTTCATAAATTATGCCACGTGCAAAAAAAGCGACCCTTTTAATAAAGAACATCGGTCAATTGATAACCATGGATGGCCCGATTCCACGTTTGGGTGACCAGATGAAAGACCTCGGTTTGATAACGAACGGGGCGGTGGCGGCCGGGGGAGGGGAAATACTGGCGGTGGGAGAATCCGGGGAAATCGAAGGTCGCGTCGACCTGGCCGAAGGTTGCCGTGTCATAGACGCCGTAAAGAATGTGGTCACGCCCGGGCTTATCGACCCTCATACGCATCCGGTTTTTTCCAAAACGCGCGAAAACGAATTCGAAATGCGCATTCAAGGCAAAAGCTATATGGAAATCGCCGCCTCCGGAGGCGGCATCCGGGCCTCGGTCCGTGACCTGAGGAAAAGTTCAGCTTCACAGTTGATGAAAAAAACTACCGAAAGATTAACCAATATTTTATCCTACGGTACGACGACAATTGAGGCCAAATCAGGTTATGGACTATCAACCGAATCGGAAATAAAGTCGTTGGAAATCATTCGCGAGCTGAATGATATTCATCCGCTTGACATGGTTTCGACTTTTCTGGGCGCGCACGAAGTTCCCGATGAATACCGGGATAAGCGGGAAGAATATATTAAGCTATTGATCGATGAGATGATTCCAAAAGTCGCCGATGAAAAACTGGCTGAGTTTTGCGATATATTCTGCGAAGAGGGAGTTTTTGATATTGAGGAATCAAGAAAAATTATGTCAGCGGCCAAAAAACATGGGTTAAAATTGAAATTCCACGCCGATGAGCTGGCATCAAGCGGCGGCGGTGAATTGGCCGCCGAAATGGGAGCGACTTCAGCCGATCATCTGGTTTATATTTCGGATAAAGGCATTGATGCGATGGCCAAAAAGGGGGTCGCGGCGGTTCTGCTCCCCGGGACATGTTTCTCACTGAAATCAAAAGATTACGCCCCGGCCCGGAAAATGATAGATTCCGGAGCGATTGTGGCGCTGTCCACCGATTGTAATCCCGGTTCCAGTTTTACCGAATCGCTTCAAATAATAGTCACCCTGGCAGCCCTCAATTATGGCATGACGGCCGCAGAATCTATCACAGCGATTACGGTTAACGCTGCCTGTGCGATTGACCGAGGTGGGAAAATAGGCCAGTTATTACCCGGTTTACCGGCTGATATCGTTTTATGGAATATGAAAGATTTTCGCGAAATGCCTTATCATTATGGAATCAATCTGGTTGATAAAGTCATTAAACAGGGGAAAATCGTTTATGAATAGCGGTTACGAGAAACTTCGGCACCGCTTTCTTGTTTAAGTAATTGAAATGGCAAATCGGATTATATTGGTGATTACCTTCGCATTATTCTGGTTTATCGCGGGATGCGCCGTTTACAGCTTTAATCCCGGGGGAAAATCATCGATTAAGACTATCGCCGTCTCTCAAATCGAAAATAAAACGATTGAAGCCGGTCTTTCCAGCCGCATGACCGATCTGATAGTCGATGCTTTCATAAGCGAGGGAAGTATGAAGGTCGTCTCGGAAAAGGACGCCGATGCGATTCTGGACGGCGTTTTGACCGATTATAAGAGAGAAGCATACACATATGACGAATCCGACAATGTCACGCAGTACGTTGTGAAACTGGTTTTTGATGTTACCCTTAAAAAGGGCGGAAGTGACGAGGAACTATGGAAAGAAATTTTTTACAGTGAGGGGTATTATTCCACCGATATAAGTGCCGCGGAAGGCAGTAATCTGCAGGTCGCTACGACCGAAGAAGGCGCCCAGGCACAGGCAGCCAATAAGCTGGTCCAGGACGTAATTAACCGAACGACCAAAAGCTGGTGATTTTTATTGTATACATTCCGAAAACAGTATATATTGCATATTTAAGAGGAAAAAATGAAATCATACAAGAATATTTTTCTGACAGGGTTCTTGGTATTAACACTCGTGTTACCCAATTTGATTTTCGCCGACGAGAACAATTCCAATGTCGGAACTCGCTCATTTAATTTTCTCAAGATACAAATCGGTGCGCGGCCGATGGCTATGGCCGGCGCCTTCACCGGCGTGGCCGACGACGAGACTTCATTATACTACAATCCGGCCGGGATAGCCTCACTCGAGGGTAAAAGATTTATCGCCGGGTATCACAATAATATATTCGATATGCAGTCCGGCTTTCTGGGATACATTCATCCTATCGGTGATGAGAAAAAGGTCGCGTTATACGTCAGTTATTTAAACTACGGAGAATTTATCCGAACCGACGATTTCGGAAAAAGACTCGGTACTTTCGGCGGAAGCGATATGCTATTCGCAGCCAGCTATGCGATGACCGCCACACCCAATTTACGAATCGGCGGAACAGTAAAATTTATATATGAAAAGCTCGAATCCTATTCCGCCACCGGATTCGCCATTGATTTGGGAGGCAAATATTCATTCGATTACGGCCGCACGAATTTCGGCCTGATGATTCAAAATCTCGGCTCGCAGACAGGCAGTTTTGTTGAAAACGGTGAGACCAATCCATTGCCGTTATACATCAAACTGGGTGGCTCGCAAAGATTAAAAGGGCTTCCGCTTCTGATCGCCGGGGACATCGTTTTTCCGACCGATAACGATCCTTATTTTGCGATCGGCACCGAATGGCTTAATCTGCGGCCGTTGTTTTTGCGCTTGGGTTGGTCGAGTTTCGGCTCTAACTATAAAACCGGAGCCGGTAATGATGATTTCGCCGGATTTTCGTTCGGCTTCGGAGTAGAGTACAAAAAGGCGCAAATATCATATACAATTTCCCCGGAAGCTGATTTGGGAACCAGTCATCGGATAACTATTACCGGAGGATTTTAGTTTGCGGACGCCGAACAAAATATCACTTTATATATGTTTGTTATCGGTTCTATTTGTTTTAACGCAGTTATTCGGTTGCGCCGGCGCGGGGGGAGGTTCCCCGAAAGATGTCGTAATCAAATTATTCGGCGCCATGGAGCGCAACGACCGCGCCGGTATCGTTAATCTTCTCGATATGGCGGCGTTAATGAATGTCACCGATCATGATTATGCACTTCAGAGAAAAGAGCCGAGAATCTTTCATAATCCGGAGGCGCTTCTTGATGACCTTACCGACAACGGCCTGACGAAAACCAGATGGTTTAATATGCAACGCGTGGTCGGTAATACTGAAATCCACGGCGATACCGCCTATGTCGAGGTTTCTTTTATCAGCAAAAAAACCAACACACAGTATTACAACAAGTTCGGACTTCACCGTCAAAACGGGCGATGGCGGATATACAGCTTCAAGACCATCAGTGATAACAAATAGCCCGGATCTTCCTGTCTGCGGACGCAGGCAAGAACGTCTGTAGTACCTCTTAAATTTTGCATCGATTCTTAAAAATTAGTCGCCCTCAAATAGAGAGGAAGTTTACCGCAAACGGGGATAAGAGGGGGAGATCTCCGTTATAACTTAATTCGGTAAACTTCCATATCTAATGTATAAAATCAATCTCAGTCTGTCAAGCAGTAATCGGTAAGTCTTTGAATAAACTAAGATTAACTAAAATCAAAAAGTTGTCGATTTTTAATGTTCGCTTCGAAAAATATATCATCTTATACACAACCACGGATAAAATCCGTAGGCAGCAAAGGCACTGCCCGGCACAAAGAAATGCGGAAAAAGAATCAATAATAAATATCAAAATGTTGGTGTCCGGAGAGAGGTTGTCCCAAAAGTACTTAAAAAGCAAAAACATATCATTGCGAGCCCTGAGAGGAATGCTTAGCATTCCAGGAAGGGCGTAGCAATCTCCTCATTACGAGTTGAGAGATCGCCACGTCGTCCCGACCGCCAAGGCGTCGGGACTCCTCGGGATGACGCTACTGGTTTTTGGGACAACCTCGAGAAGTGCGCCAACCACAATCTTACTCACCTTTTAATTCACTTGAAAAGCCCGGCGCAATTTTATATCTTGTCCCATTGGAAAAATAATTCTTTTGGAATAAGGGAGATATAATGCATTTTAAGCTATTAACCGACAATGACCAAAAAGCGATCGAGAATCTAATCGACGCCTATGGCGGCGCCAAAGCGATCAACGAAAATATCGAAAAAATCAGGAAATATAAAAATCGAAAAAAAATCGCGGCGGATAAAGGATTCGGCGAGATGCTCGAAAAGGCCGAAAATTATGTCAGGGATTTCCCCAAGCTTGAAGATTTTATCGCCAAAGAAAATATTAAAACCACCAAGGCAGGGGTATGCACGACGCAGGTTTCCGGTTTTCAAGGCGCTTATGTTACATTTGACTGTATAAAACGAATCGCCGAAAAACCTGAAGTTTTATTTCCGACCGAGATGATTTCGGTTGTTTCGCTCACCGACCATTATGTTTATGGCGGCGATCTGCTGGCAACTCTGGCGATGGCGGAAAATATTCTGGGGGCCAGCAAGTTCTGTTCGACCAATCTCTTATCAACACCATTACCCGAGGAACGCTTTGTTAAAGTCGAAAAAATCACCGGTGAAAAATTCGATCGTAAAGATATCGGCGGCGGCATTAGCCAGATTATTCTGAAAAATATGGGGACCGCTTTCGGCAATCTCGGCGGCGTCGAGGTGGCCGATAATAATCATCTTGTTTATCTCGACGGTGTCACGCGCGCGGCGCTGGAGACCGGGAATAATTTCTTTTTGAATCCGAGTTGGTCGACAATTGTCGCCGCCTGCTATTACGGTCGTCAGATTCCTGCCATCAGTTTCAAAATATCGATGCTTCTCTCTACGCAGAATGCGATTCTGTTCCGAATGTTGATGAATATTATCAAGGAATATCTTCGCGATGATGGCACCACCCCAATTTATGAAATCAATATCGGTAACGGCGTCAGCCCGGAGACATTCATGCAGTGCGCCGACGAACTGAAAGCGTCCGGCTTGCCGGATATTTCTCTTACGGCGCACCTGCGTATCAATCCCGATCTCGGGATGGAAGGTTTCGACTGGACTGAGAATGCCTACAAGGTACTTGACGGTGGTTTTAACCTGACTATCAAGTATGAAAGCGACGGCACCTCGCGACCGTACGATACGATGGAAGCATATTTCCTTCCCGATGGCGAACGCAACGAAAAGGCCGAACTAATCGGTGATGTCATTTATCACAAATGTATCCGCTGCGATAAAGATGCCAGGGAAATTATGCGCCGGGGGCATAAAGTCGAATTCGCCGGCATCGCCTATAAAAAATTGGAGTCGAGATGAAAGAATTAATGGAAAAATGGGATGGTACTGTCTATCCGGAAATGATTCGTAATCTGCCGGAAGTCGATGTCCCTTTCAATGGCATTCGCGGCTGGCTGATTACCGGAAATCAGCGACAGGTTGTATTTTTCGATATACAGCCGGTTGGGCAGGTTCCGCCGCACTCACATTGCACCCAGTGGGGTATTATGCTCGAGGGTGAGATGTCGTTAACGATCGGGGCTGAAACCAAAAAATACAAAAAGGGTGATTGGTACTATATTCCCGAGGGTGTCGAACATTCGGCCCTGTTTCATTCACGGGTTAATGTTATCGATATTTTTGACGCACCGGATAGATATAAAACCAAATAGATCCATTCGGAGGATAAAATGCGATTATTAATAATTGGTTTCGGCAATGTCGGGCAGGGTCTGGCCGATTTGCTTATCGAAAAAGAAAAAATCCTGCGGGATAAACATGGTCTAAAAATCGACGTGGTCGGTATCTCCGACATGCTTAAGGGAAGTATTTATAATGCCAAAGGCATTAATTTAAAGGAAGCGTTCAATCAGGCCAAATCGGGACGCAGCCTGTCGGAGTTGCATGACAAATTCGACGGCGATGCTTTGAGTATGATCAAAACAGCTGACGCCGATATGATGGTGGAGGCCACCTATACCGATATAAAAACCGCCGAGCCGGCCACTTCTCATATTCGTGCCGCTCTTGAAAAAGGCATGCATGTGACCACCACCAATAAGGGTCCGACAGCGTTGTTTTTCCAGGAGATGCTGGACCTTGCGAAAAAGAAAAATGTCAGGTTTCTGTACGAAGGAACCGTTATGAGCGGGACACCGCTTCTGAATTTAATTCGGGAAACACTTGCCGGATGCCATATATCCGAGATGAAAGGTATTCTCAACGGCACAACCAATTACATTCTCAGCAAGATGGAAGAAGGATTGTCGTACGATGACGCGCTTAAAAAAGCGCAGGAACTCGGCTACGCCGAGGCGATTCCCGATGCCGATGTTCTTGGCTGGGACGCTCTCGCCAAGGTTACCATTCTGGCCAATGCCGTTTTTGGTGTTAAAAGTAAACCTGATGATTTTCCGTGTGAAGGTATTACCAAAATTACTGCCGAGGCTATCGCCAAAGCAAAAGCGGATGGTAAACGGTATAAATTGATTGGCCGTGTTTGGCGTGATGGCGATAATATTAAAGCCAATGTCGCCCCGATGCAGGTGGAAATGACGCATCCGCTGGCCGGAGTTATGGGCGCCACCAACGCCATGACTATTACGACTGATGCGCTTGGTGATGTCACCATCGTCGGGCCGGGCGCCGGACGAACCGAAACCGGCTACAGTGCTTTGATCGATATTATAAAGGCAGGAGGCAAATAATGAAAATGCTGCTTAACGGTCAGTGGGTTGACCGCGATAAAAAAATCGAAGTAATCGATCCTTTCGATAATTCTCTGGTTGATACCGTTCCCGGCGCCACCAAAGAAGATATCGAGACGGCCCTGAGTGCGGCGGTCAAAGGTTTTGAAATAACCAAACGCATGACCGTCTACGAGCGCGCACAAATACTTTTTAAGACCGCGAAAATTATATCCGATAATCTTGACGACTTCGCCAAACTAATCGCCCGGGAGGCGTCAAAGACGATTCGTGAGGCGCGCAAAGAGGCCTCGCGCTGCGTCAATACCATCACCTGCTCGGCCGAAGAAGCCAAACGAATACTGGGCGAGACAATCCCGTTCGATTCATTTCCCGGCGGAGAAAAGCGAAAAGGATTCTACTATCGTTTCCCGATCGGCGTCGTCCTGGCGATTACACCGTTCAATGACCCGCTTA
>Ga0315537_1001129_pt1 | contig 20969 bp, 21 predicted proteins | sample SalMarSW160270MG_FD_203091 | JGI IMG/M metagenome (GOLD analysis project Ga0315537, IMG submission 203091) | Salt marsh sediment microbial communities from the Plum Island Ecosystem LTER, Massachusetts, United States - Salt Marsh Sediment SW1602-70 ...
CTTCTTCTCCCTCTTTCTCTTTTTCTTGAAGCAATTTAGCTTTTTTAATTAGTTCATCTAGTTTGCAATTTATTTCTCCCTGCATGATCGCTAGGGATTTCACTGCCATATGTAATTGCATGTCAACGGCATACTTTTTCATTGACAATTAAAATCACTATATATGTGGGCGCATTAAACAATTATACTTATGTAATTACAAACTAATTTAGTTTGGGGTTAGGACATAGATCGCTAAAGAAATGGGCGCTTATGCGATCTCAGGCAATTTTTGAATTCGTATTTGATATTTCATTGAATGTATGGTTCTACATAATTTTCTATGAATTCAATTACTTTGTTAGAGTCGAAAAGTCGTTGAGGTCTGGTTCCTCTTTCAAAGTGTATGTTAGCTAACCAATAATAACGCTCCTTTAATACATAATTTACTCTTTGACACTTCAATGTGATGTAAATCCTTCCGTAATCAAACGTTTTCTTGGCCACTATCAGGTTCTTCGACCGATGAGAAATTTCACATTTAGAATTTTTCAGCATCTTTTCTATGTTTTTTGGAGGTAACTTAATCTGCATGAAAACATTTCTCTCTATTACTATGCCTAACTTTTAATACGAACGCTTATTTGGCTTTACTTCTTCTCTTTTGGCGCGAAAGATGAAAATCAACATTCGATCGGATAGTCAAAATATTTATTGTATGGATTCTCCAGTTCCATCATTTGTTTTATAGTTAGATTTTCGAAATATCTTCTGAATGGCCTCATCGAATTGTTATGAGCAGAAATCGCAACATTGACTTTCTCCCTTTTCATTAAGCTTAGCAAATCTTTCACGAAAGATAGAACCCTTTTTTCAACCATTTTTATTGATTCTCCTCCGGGAGGAGGAACATCATATGATCTGTGCCAAAGGTCGAATTGTCTTTTACCGTATTTTTTAATTACAGTTTTGTGATATTTTCTCTCAAGATCTCCGTAAGACCCTTCGATCATTCTATCATCAACTATAACTTTCTTGCATTCGGGGTGATATCTCAAAACTATTTTCAGACTATTCGACGAACGAGAAAGACTCGTCTTAAATGCTATTTGAAAGGTTTTCTCTTTCAGTATTTCAGCTATCAAATTGGCTTGTTCTATTCCTTTAGGGGTTAATCTCGAATTTACCCATCCAGTGAATCTTTTACTCCTGTTAAAATTGGTTTCACCGTGCCTGAAGATGTAAATATGGATTTTCATAACGCATTCACGTTAATTATATCACTCTCATTCCTTTGTGCTTTCCATATAACTTCTGCGCGCGCATATTTTTATTTGTTGTAGCGTTTAGGTAGATGGATTTGAATAAATGACTATGTGGAAGCGGCAGCTTGAAAGATACAATTCTTTGTTAGAGCAGATTGGTCAAAGGAAAGAGAAGAACGAGGGAGAGCTTCGGTTTAATCGTTGTACTGTTAGAGCTAGTGATGTTGCTGGGCAGTATTATTGTGAGAAGAAAATTGAGATGGAGTATCTTTATGGTGAAGTGGAAACTGAAACCAAGAATCAGGGGACAGAGGCTCATGAAAACGTGCTTGAGGGCAGCGAAGCAGTTGATCAGGAAACTATTTGGAAAGCAGTTTATGGCAAAGAACCAGTCCTTGCATTGGAATGGTTGCTTCTAGCAGAATATAATGACATTATTCTGGTTGGTCAACCGGATTCGGTTCTGTTTGAAAATGGATTTCCATTAGTTGTTTTTGAGTACAAATTTAGCAGAAGCAAAAGAGCTTACCCGAGCTATCATGTGCAGGCTGGATTTTATGGACTCTTATTGAAGAGTATCGGTTTTGATACTGGAAAACTGTTTTATGCTATAGTTGTTGCAGACAGAAGAGCAAGAGATGACCCTAATCTTAAAGATAATGTGTTTGAGGCAGTAAAGAAGAATGGACTAAAGAAGGCAATTTTGCCGATTGGAAATGCTGTGATTTACTTCAACAAGTTTGATGAGCAAGAGGCTAAATCGAGTTTAGAGTGGGCGATTCAATTCTGGAAAGGACAAAGAGAAGCAATTTCGACAGTAAATCCAAATAAATGTAGAATATGTGAGTATTACAAAGAATGTAAACTTTAATCGGAAAATAGCCACATTAACAAATAATTTTGTAATTCAATGTTTGTCTTTTTAATTCTTCAGACATATACTGCTTTCCAATTCTATGAACAGCATGTGCAACTTTAATCTAAAGTAATTACTTTGAAATTAGTAAGTGGTTTAGGGTTAAAATTTAACAAAAAAAAAAAAAATAACGCCAATGTTGGCTTTCAACGATTGTGAATGCCATTGTCGTTTGATATTGAAATGAAAAGCCAAGGGCATTCTCACTTCAAAAGAATGGACTTGACTTGGAGCATAGGGCAGAATTCAGTCTGACTGTCTGACTTTGGTCATTAAGTTCCTACGCTGTTCTATAGTTCTAATAGTTCTATAGTTAATTATTCTCGCCGTAAGAATAATTATTTACCTTTCTTGTGGAATTGAACTGAATAACCTCTTTTTGATGATTAAAACTAACAGAGATGCAGTTACTAAAAGTGGTAGAATTATCCATGATGGAAACTCTGGAATTATTTGACATTACCACTTGTCTTCTTGGTCTTTTTGAAAAAAATCAGAAGGACTATTCCACCCGTAGCAGCGATTCCAATGATAGCTATAACCCATATTATTGGGAAAGACTCTGAGTTTTGAGGTTCTGGTGATAAGGTAGGTTTTTGAGAGGGAGATGGGCTTGGTGAAGGTGAATTTAGGTTAGACGAATTTGATGGTCGTAACAGGTCGATTTGCGACAGTCGGTCTGTAGGCACTAAAACGTTATAAAGAAATCCGTTTTCAAACTTTTCAAGCTGAAACTGCTGGATGATTTCGTCACCTAACAAATTACTACGTACAGAGTCGCCATCAACTGTGATCCAACCTAGTCTCTTTATGCTCAAGGAAATAGGTTCAACCAAGTTAGGATTAAGGGGTTCAAAGAAAATTGATACACGCTGCAACCCATATATTTTGGAAGTATAAAAAGAATGTAGGCTCATGGTGAAACCCATCGCAATATCCATGGACATGCTCTTGCCGATGGACCACCCAACCGCTTCGCTGCCTATAAGTTGCCCGTCTGAAAAAATCTCTACTTTATACACCTCAGTCGTAGATTCTGAAGAAAGCGGCAGGTCAGAAACACGCGTTACGTTGAAAACAACAGTTCCATAAGAGCCACCTTGAACATAAGCGTACACTAAATCAACATCGAATTGAGGTTCGAGAGTTGACGATTGTACCGTCTGAACTTGAACAGCATCTGCCCTACCAAACTCGATATGCTGTGCTCCAATAACAACTAAGGTTGAGAACGTCACGATGAGTATGAGTGTTAATGCTGTTCTTTTCATGCCATTCTTTCCCCCACTACCAGCACTAACAGTACCTTCTCTAGAAGAACTGAAAAGGATTTTTGTTAATAAACCTTGACTAAAAAGTGCTATTTCGTTAGCTTATTAGTCAAGAAACATTGACCACAATTAATCTTCTAATATTCAAGAAACTTTGACAAATTAAAAAGGGGATTTTGAAAAAAACAAAGGTGGAGACCTCTCCAGATTTTTTTTAACTGAACGCCTACCAATATAAGTTTGTGGTAACTTTAAAATGTTGAGTAGCTAATTTGTAGAATAGGGATTGTTGATATGGATAAAACAGCTGATAAAAAATTCTTTTCGTTTCGGATGTTTCTAACAATCCTCTATTGGATTATAGGTACCGCAATGATGGTTTTGAGCTTGTATGCTGGCGTCAGTATTTTATGGGGATTAGCCGTGATTGTTGCTGGAACAATTTTACTGATTGCCAACTTTCTTACTAAAAATTATAATGATTGCAAATGAAGCGGTTTAAAAAAAAGGGGCTTTTCTGAATGAAAACGAGTTTCATGACTCCACTATGGAATGAACAGCCATTTCCACGAAGAAAAGAATTTGGTTAGTTAAATGTACATTTACCATTCTTATGTTATCTCTTTCAAAGGTCTCTTCTAAGGTGTTCTTCGACTAGTTTTTTCTTTTTGGATTTACGCAAATGCCCAAAACAGATTCCTTATTTAAATAAAAAATTAATCGCTTCAATACTACACGCATTTATCTTCCTTCTTTTTGCTTTTAAGGCGATATTTCAAGAGAGAAATTAATTTTGGCTCTCTAATTTTCGCTCCAAAATCCATTTAGACCCCATTATGAGTTTGTCTAAAAATAATTTTTTTCGACTATACACATGTTTATTTAAAACTAAGAGAAGTCCAGTCCTCTTGTGGTTTAAATGAACCAATCTAGAAGACTTAAGACTACGATTATTATCTATTGTGATTAGCCTAAAAGAAGCTTCAATCTTGAGCTTTTTTTCATCTCAAGAAAGATTTGCTTTGTTGATGTTGCCATAGGCTGCAGTTGTCTAGTAGGTGGGTCCAGCATTTGTCTTTGGAGCACCAGAAGGTCTTTCGATGTAAACTAAGTACCTCGTAAGTAAGCTCTGCAAGAGTCTCTGTACAAATCTTAGTTTTTACTGCTTTTTAACATGCTTCAATAAGCCTATTTTGATGAAAAAATGGTTGCCGACGCAAAAGATCAGCAAATAAGCCTGCCTTGAAAATAAGTATTTAAACTTTTTGTGTCCTTATTACTAAGAAATTTCGTCATAGTTCTTAGGTCATAGTTCTTTCGACCAAAATAACTTAAATCGAACTTATTTCCCAAGTTAAGCCATGGAAAACCAATATTATTTGATATAACCCGGAAAATGGATGTTGATTAAGTCATGACAGAACAAAAACTATGGACATACAACAAGATTCCGAAGCTCCAACTAAACGCTCAATTTCAATTTAACCTGAAGGAGAAACCAATGACAACTAATCTGAGCGGTCAAGTTTCTGAATTCTTTTTAGAAGAAGATCGGGCTTGCAGTAATCACATAATCAAAACAAAGCATTTTACAGCTTGCTTTTCAAAAAAGGAGCTTAAAACAGGCTTATCATCCGTAGAGGAAAGTTGACTAATGTTGTACAAAGTTGAGAAAAGATTGGAGGAGATGACAAAAGTTGCGCAAAGATGACCAAATACAATTCCTTGCACTGCTGCAGGCTGAAAATCGCATGCAAATACCAATAGAAATTAGGCAATACCTCAAACTCAAGACTGGCAGATTTTTGAGAATAAAAATACAATCAGCAAACAGTTGGAGTTCACGTACTGAAGAATTCTTTGCCAGACTATCATCTGATGGCCGAATAACAGTTCCATGGGAAATAAGATGGAAACTCGAGATTAAACCAGGTCAAATACTGCGGATCTTTATCCACCATGAAGCTTAACAATGACAGAACAAATCCCAACCTGCCCAATGTGTGGCACAACCAAAACCTGAAAGAATGGGACTCGAATAACAGATGACTGCACCTCAAAAGCAACCAAAAACAGCGAAGAAGCACGCCAACTAATAGAAAACGGATTCGAATACGTCTGCACCACACCCGAAGAAATCATGCTCTTTCGTAAACGCAAATAACCACTAAAAAATTTTTTAAAGTGGACCTGGTGAATTGAAAAGTGGGCCTGGAGAGATTTGAACTCTCGACCTTTCGGTTATCAGCCGAACGCTCCAGCCAAACTGAGCTACAAGCCCATAAACAAACCATAAAATCTTCCATTTATTAAAGGATTTTCTCCGCATCCCGCCAAAACACGTTAACCATTAGCTGCGAACCGAAAACTTCACAACACCAGAAAGAGTGAACTGCCGCTATACTTTAATCACCATTCTAACATCTATTCTCGATAGGGCCCGTAGCCTAGTTTGGATAAGGCGTCGAGTCGCCTGAAACGGGTGACGCGCAAGCCTTCGGAGCCGAAGACCCAGGGTTCAAATCCCTGCGGGCCCGCCAACCACACAAGCATTTCAGTATAAAACCAGACCTTCAACACAAAACAGTAAAAATGATCGCTGTCTGTTCTACATTGGATTCCACAAAGGATATATTGATGGAGCATTTTGTGTTCGCTCGCAAATGATAAGATAGGTGATAGTGTGAAAATGGATTCTCTTCCAGTTGAATTAAGATACTGGCCTATAAAACGGTATATGGACACATACAGAAAATCGTTAGATGACATAGAAGAGTTTTGGGAGCAAGAAGCAAGAAAACTTGATTGGTTCAGCACATGGGACCGAGTGCTCGACTGGGATATGCCCTTCGCAAAATGGTTTCCCGGAGGCATGCTAAATGCTTGTTACCTGTGTGTCGACAAACACCTAAAAACTTGGAGAAGAAACAAAGTAGCCATATATTGGGTAGGGGAAAACGGCGAAAAAAGGACATTAAGCTACTCGCAACTCTACACAGAAGTGAACAACTTAGCGGCTGCCCTCAAAGAAATGGGCGTAAAGGACGGAGACCGTGTAGCATTTTATCTACCCATGATACCTGAAATGATTATATCCATGCTGGCAACCGCCAGAATAGGCGCAATACACACTGTGGTCTTTTCCGGGTTCAGTGCACAGGCTCTCGCGGATCGAATAAACCACACGGAGTCCAAGGTTGTCATAACTGCAGACGGCGGCTTCAGAAGAGGAAAAATCCTCAAACTAAAAGAAATAGTTGACGATGCCGTGGAAAACACGCCGTCAGTGGAGAAGGTGATAGTTGTAAAGAGAACGGGTCACGAAATCAAAATGAAGGAAGGCAGAGACCTGTGGTATCATGAGGCTGTAAAGCACATAGAAAAACCTGTTCCTCCCTTACCCGTTGAAAGTAATCATCCCCTCTTTATTCTTTACACTTCTGGAACCACAGGGAAACCGAAGGGTATAGTTCACAGCACAGGAGGCTATCTGGTCTACATAAACTCCATGTACAAAACGGTTTTTGACATACAAGAAGACAGCGTATACTGGTGCACCGCCGACGTAGGATGGGTAACTGGACACAGCTTCATCGTCTATGCACCCTTGATAAATGGAGCCTCAATAGTCGTATATGAGGGAGCACCAGACTATCCGCAGCCCGACCGATGGTGGAAGATAATTGAAGAATACAAAGTAACAACCCTTTACACCTCGCCCACAGCAATACGAATGTTCATGAGCCTCGGCGAAAAATGGCTCAAAAAACATGACCTAAGCAGCCTAACAATCCTAGGAAGCGTGGGAGAACCAATAAACCCAGAAGTTTGGATGTGGTACTTCAAAAACGTAGGCGGAGAACGGTGCCCCATAGTAGACACTTGGTGGCAAACAGAAACCGGAGGAATAATGATCTCACCGGCACCAGGCATAGGATTAGTTCCGCTGAAACCAGGCTCCGCAACATTCCCGCTACCTGGAATAGATGCTGAAGTTGTAGATGAAAAGGGAAAACCAGTACCTCCCGGAGTAAGAGGCTACATTATAATAAAGAAACCGTGGCCTGGAATGCTCCTGACCGTGTACAAGGATCCTGAACGGTATAAAGAAACCTACTGGTCCAGATTTCCAGGCGCCTATTATGCGGGAGACTACTGCATGAAAGACAATGATGGCTACTTTTGGCTGTTAGGCAGAGCAGATGAAGTTCTGAAGGTTGCAGGTCACAGATTGGGAACTGTGGAGCTTGAAAGCGCAATGGTTTCGCATCCGGCAGTAGCAGAGGCGGCAGTAGCAAGCAAGCCTCACGAAATTAAGGGAGAAACAATTGTGGTCTTCGCTGTTCTGAAGCAGGGAAATGATCCAAGCGAGGAACTAGAGAAAGAATTGAGAACCCATATGAGAAAAGCTGTTGGTCCCCTTGCAACGCCTGAAAACATATACTTTGTTACAAAACTTCCGAAGACAAGAAGCGGCAAAATCATGCGAAGAGTCCTAAAAGCGCTCGTTTCTGGCCAGTCAATAGGCGACATCTCTACCTTAGAAGACAAGGCTTCCGTAGAAGAGGCAAAACGGGCATTCGAAGAATTCGAAAGAATAACGAAGAAGTAAAATTCTTCGTATATTTTCTTTTTTTAAAAAACTAGAATAAGCGGCAGATCAGGCAAGTCTTGCCCTGTTTAGGGTCTTGGTCTGCCACGAATATTTTCTTATTTTCGTTGACTCTCCATATCCGCACGCTGCGCACTTTTTCTGTTTCACATTATATGATCTTTTGCCGCAGCGTCTACATTTGATGTGAAGAGTCTTGTGGGCGCGTTTTCCAAAAGATGATGTGCCCTTGCTAACTTTTCCCAATTGATGTCACCTTGGGGGAGGAGAAATTATTACCACGTTGTCGCCACGGACTATGATGGCGCCAAGTTTCTTCACGTTTTCCACATCTGTAATGTCATCTGTTTCATCTAACACCAAGTTGAGGTGCTGATCGAAGCCCTTGAGTTTTCCCCGTAATTTCTTTCCGCCTCTCAATCTTACAAGAACTATTTTTCCGAGGCTATCTTCCAAGATTTGGGTGGCCATTTCGCTCATATGAATCCTCTCGTCCAGTTGTTGCTTCGTTTATAGTTTTAAACGTAACGATTTAAAGGTATCTACGGCATATTTCACGATTTCTATGGTCTATTTTCGTTTCTGATAGATGCCTTATATCTCTTCTAGAATTGAATGGAACATTATGTCAATTTCTTCCAGTTTAACGAAAAAAGAATATGAATAGAAGAAGGGAGTGTCTGATACGGTTTGTTTATTCTATTTTTATGGTCTTGCTTTTGGTTTTCTCTTCTTTCTTTTTGGGGACAGTGATGTCTAAGACGCCGTTCTTGTATTCTGATGTTGCCTTTTTCGGGTCTACCTTGGTGGGTAATTCAACTTCTTTGAAGTATTTGCGTTCAGGAGTGTCAACAGAAATCGTTAATTTATCCTCTGTTCCGGAGAGTTTGATGTCTTTCAAGTCGTGTTAGAATTGTTTGGGGATGTCCTTTTTTTCCATGATGTAGCCGCAGTAATGGCACCTTAGGCGAAGAGGCTCTTTGTTGTCCACGTAGAAGGTAGATTTTACGGGTTCCTTGCTGTTTGAAATACATGCAGGGTTAGCGCACTTGACTGCTTCACGTATTATATTGGGTAACCTAACCAGCTGCTTGTCTACAACCTTGTAGTTTCTGATGATGTTGATGCTGGCGTGGGGAGCCAACAGAGCTATTTTATCCACTTCTTCGGATTTCAGTTCTCTTCCTTCAATCTTAACCATGTCTTTCAAGCCCAACGTTTTGCTGGGCACATTCATACCAACGGTTACGATGCCGTTGACTTGATCCGTGATCCCCAAAATCTTTAACACGTCTAAGGCATGCCCGGCTGTGATGTGATCTATCACCGTGCCATCTTTGATTTTGGATACACGTAAAGTGGTTTCACCCAAGTTAACCAGCCCTTCAGGATTCTATACCATACTTTAATGCGTTGAGAGTTTATTTATAGCTGCTGTTCGCTTTTCCATGAATCATAAACTGGATTGCAGTCCCAAGGACAAAATTGAACTTGGCAGAGAAGAAAAAAACACATTCATCTAAGAAAATTTTAGGCTAGTATCTGAACTAATACACCAATCAGTGCTTTTGCGCGCACAGTTATTCCAAAAAAAGTGTAGCGTGTTAAAAAAGGAGGTTAGGGGGATTCCCTAGAGACTGTTAAGACTCTGACGTAGTCCGCTGTGTCGTCACAAGCATCGGCGACATGCTCCATTTCTTCTATAAGGTCCTTAAGCAACATTATTGTTGCGGCATCCGTTTCCTTACAAATTTTGAGAAGCATCGCTTTTGACTTCAAGTATTTCTCATCCACCTGCCCCTCTATCTCGTCAATCTGTTTTGCGAGTTCCATAGCCTTTGCGGGATCCGTCCCCAAATTTTCAATCGCCTTAAGTAAAGTTTTTGCGCAAACAACCAAGTCTTTGGCGGTTTCGGTAAACTGTTCCCACATCGCCTTCGGCACTTCTGCCTCTAAAAGCAAAATAACCGCTCTTGATGCATCCTTAACGTGATCTGCCAGCTCATCCAGCCTCTTCACTAGGTGCATGATGTCTTCGCGGTCTTTTGATAGAAGACTTCCGCGGGTAAGCTCCTCAAAAACGATTCTTCTAAGCTCGTCGATTTCATGTTCTGCACTAGACAGTTTGTTGAAAGACGCTATCGCCCTTTCCTTGTTGCCGTTTAAGGCTGCATTAATCGCCTTCTCAAGCTCGATTACCGTGTCGATAGCCAATGTCATCTGCCTATCCGCCATTTCTAGCACCTTAGATTTTCTTCTTTTAGAAAGCCATCTTTCCATAAACGTTCACCCTTAAACAATAAGGTATCCTACTATAGTTGTGGCTAAATAAAGTACGAATATAACGCTTAAATCTTTTCCATCCTTTCACTCGAGAGCCAACTCCGTTCTCAAACCCCTTTCAGGATAGGAAAAAACAAAGCTTTTCTCAACTGGAAAAGCAACCGTGATTTTCTCGCCTACACTAAGCCATTCAGCCATTAATGCTGGACGTACAACTACAATCATATCTTCATTTTGGAGCCTAATTTCGTATCGAACATTGTTCCCTTCAAACCTGAAACCTTCGATGCTGCCGCCTATCGAGTTTACTCCGCTTTTTTCTCCCTTCCTGATAGACAAAACTTCCGGTCTTATGGCTACGACCACCTTTTCCCCTTTTTTGTGGCCTTTGTTCAAGGATTTAACAGAAATTCCTCCACGAAGTTCCACCATAAGTTTGTGGTCAGCTTTATCCGCAACGTAACCTTCTAAGAAATTTGATTCCCCAACAAAATTTGCCACGAATATGTGCTGAGGGTTCAGGTATAGTTCCTGAGGGGTCCCGACCTGCAGAATCTTTCCTTTCCTCATCACAGCAATTCTGTCCGAGATTGCCATGGCTTCTGCTTGGTCATGAGTAACATGGATTGCTGTTAATTGGAGGTCTTTCACCAGTTTTCTGATTTCATACCTCAAGTCTGTTCTGATTTTCGCGTCTAGGGCACCTAAAGGCTCATCCAAGAGTAGAAGCTTGGAGCCAGAGGATAATGCTCTAGCTAAGGCAACCCTTTGTCTCATTCCTCCACTCAATTCGCTTGGAAAAGCGTCAGTACGCTCAAAGAGTCTGACCAGCTCTAACATTTCACGACCGATCTTGTTGCTCTTCTTATCTTCCCACCCTTTTACACGTGGTCCGTATGTGACGTTGTTCCAGACGTCCATGTGGGGAAACAGCGCATACTCCTGAAAGACGTATCCGATGTCCCTGTATTCGGGGGGAAGGTTTGATACGAGTTTTTCGCCGATGAATATTTCGCCTTCATCGGGCAATTCCAAGCCGGCTATCATTCGCAAAGTAGTTGTTTTTCCGCATCCGCTTGGTCCGAGCAAGGTTAAATATTCTCTGTCACGAACATGCAACTCTATGTGATCAACAGCGATTATTCGACCTTTATCAAAGGTTTTGGATACATTCTTTAACTTGACGTCGGGCATTTTATACCACCTCATCTATAATTCTTTGAAGCGTATTACTTTGTCTCATCTAGTGGTCACCTTCCTGAAAACCATAAGGAGAACAAATGAGATCGCAATCAGATAGGTTGATGCGAAGAGTGCTGCAGGAATCGCAAGGGACTCAACCATGTTGACTACTAGGGGAGGAATTGTTGTGTCACTGCCCATCACAAGAAAAGTTGCGCCTGTTTCCCCCAAGGAGCGCGTAAAGGATAGTATAACCCCAGTTAAGATTCCTCTCTTCAACAGCGGAAGAGAGATTGACTCGACAGTGTTGTATGAATTGGCGCCTAGGGTGCGAGATGCTCCCTCATATAAGGGGATGTCAGACCCTTCGAATGTAGCAAGCATAGGCTCAACTACCACAGGAACAGAGAATACTATATGCGTTAAGATTATAAGCCATATTCCCGGATCTGCGAGCCTCATTCCTCCAGGACCCCACAGAAGCAGTATTGATAATCCAAGGGCTGACGTTGGGACGATTAGCGGGATTCTGAGAAGGGCTCTGAGGAAACGACCGAATCTGGAACGTTTTATCAAGAATACTGTTGGAATGGCTATACAAGCTGCAATGTAAGTTGCAATTCCGGCGGAGGCAAACGAAACTAAAGTAGCGTCTAGCAAAGCTGAGAAGTAGTTTGATGGCCCAAATAGTTGATAAACTACGCTTTCTGTCACCTTGCCTGTGTTCGGGTCACTGCTCCAAGATAACACAACAGAATTCAGGACAACAACTATTGGGACTACAACCACTATAACAATGAAGAGGATGACAACCGCGTCTCTGACCCGTGATAGTTTCCGAGAAGCAAAATCCTCAACTTTTAGAAGCTTTTTTTCAAGATGAAGCTTTGAAAAAAATGAGAAAGATGATATTCCCTTTTTCTGCAAGGCAAACTCTACTGGAAGAATTATTGCTGACGCCACAATGATTAATAGGCTGCCTAGGAAAGCAGCAGGTCCAAACTTAAACTGGGACACCCAACTAATAACAGCGATAGGTGCTGTAGTATAGACGCTTGACACCACTAGTGTGGCTCCAGTTTCTCCGAGAGACCGGGCAAAAGCGAGAACTGCTCCCGAAAAAATCGCGGGTATTGTTAACGGAAACAGTACCTTTCTGAAAGTTGTAAGAGGGGATGCTCCGAGGCTTCCGGAAGCTTGCTCAAATAGCGTTGACATGTCTTCAAGTTTGGCTTTAAGAGTTTTTACGATGTATGGAAAGGTTAATGCAATGTGTACTATCAGCATTATGAAGGGAACATTGACACCAGGAATCAGGTAATTTGTTTCCACTATTCCCCTTCCGAAAAGAGCCCCTATTCCAGAGACTGATGTCCATGCTATCAGAGTCGCAAAACCGAAACCTGATGTGGGGATAACCAACGTGAAGGTGATGAGGTCTTCAAGGAATCCTTTTCCCCAGAACTTCTTTCGAGCCAGTATGTATGCAAGAGGAATCCCAAATATAAGGTCGATTATAACTGCGGAGATGGCAAGGCGCAAAGATAAACCAAGATATTTTTGGATTTCTATCCAATTTGTGTCTCCTATGAAGGGGTTAGCAAAAACTTCAGTGTAAACCTCGGGCCATCTGGTAAACGTAAATGATATCAGAAAAAAGCTTGGCAAAAAAACGAAGATAATGAGACTTGCTACGGTTGCGGTCACTCCAATTCGGGAGAGCAGATTTTGTTTCCCTTTTGACTGGCTAAAAGCGGTCACACTCCCGGGTTTTTCACATCAGACCACACAGTGAAAAGAATCTCCATCACTTCTCCCGACAAAGGTCGATAAGTTGGGATTTTGATTTCAAATTCAACGCCGTTTTTCTCGTTAAAGACATCCTCGTTAAGGGGGACGTTGGGGTTGGCTGGCCTAAATCCGTAATCTTGGGCTTTGTCTTGATTCTGTTCCTGAAGCAGGTAGAAGAGATACTGTGAGGCAGCGAATTTCTGGTACTCGCTAACCCAAGTTGCATCCAAAATTACAAAGGGATGATCGGAAAGAAGGGTTCCATCTTCGGGATAAACTGCAACCAATGAATCTCCCCATTTCTGGCTGGCCTTTTCTGAGTTACTAATTACCACGCTTTCGTAGACTGCAAAGCAATCGATTGCGGAGGGACCGTTCTCCGCCGCCCATCTACCAAAGAAGCCAGTGCTCTTTCCATACATAACTGCCTTCGATTCGATAATCTTGACAAAATTCTTGGCATTTTCATTTTTGAAATCGTCGGCATCGAAATCTTCAGGTTTCTTACCTAATGCCTCAGCGAATTCTAGAACTTCAGCCATGACACCGCCATTACTTAATCTTGGATCTGGATGCCCGTACTTGTAATCCGTTCCATCCGCGGCTAACTGATACAGGTCTTTGAAGCTATTCACGTTATTCTCTTCAAAAAAGGAAGACCATCCCGCTATTACTACAGGAGACAAAACAAGAGGGGTTGAATCCTTAGCAATTTCTTGCCCCTTCCCCAAACTCGTCCATTTCTGGTTCAGGTAAGGTATCCAGATGCTGGATGCTGGACTCCAAGCGGTTGGTTGTGCACTCTCCTGAAGGATGAGATTAACACTGTCGTGGCTTCCGGTCACTAGGAGTTCCACATTAACTGTAATGTTGAAGCGTTCAAAAAACCATTCTTCAAATGAGGGGGTGACTTCTTCTAGCCATCCTTGTTTCTCACTTGTGTAAAGGAATGTGAAACTGATGCTGGAGGGTAATCCTTCCTGTCCAGCGCCTCCACTTCCTCCTCCTTGGTATGTGATTGCGGAGACTGCCAAAAAAACCATGAAGCCAATCAGGATTCCGATAAGCAGCATGATGTATCCCTGTTTCGGAAACAGCCTTAGGCGACGTTTGTTTCTCCACTCCATGCCTGCCAGCCTCGCAATAGTATTCAAGAGAACCGTATAAAAACTTCACTTACAGAAAAGAGGCACAAAATACATGCTTCTATAGAACGGCAAAAGTTGCGAATGATTGTGTGTAAGCAAACTTTGGTACTGTTTTTTTGGATTTTTCGTGTCTTCGCCAATGTTTTGGCAAGTTTGCTTTGGATTTTGTACAGATATCTGGCGACTCCTGCAAGAAATGCTGCGGTTTCAGCGATGTTTTTGCTTTTCATTATTTCGTACCTAGGTCTTTGTGGAAAAAAAGGTTGTAAGGATTAAATAGTTTGTCACATGAGTGTACATATGTCTACATACTCTATATATTGTGGGTGCAAAACTAATGAGAGATAATTCGTTGAAAGACGGTGAAACAAGAAAGCTTCAGGTCACAGGGGGATCCACATATGTACTTTCATTGCCAAAAAGATGGGTTACCCAAAATGGGCTTGAAAAAGGCAGTTCATTGCTTGTCCGACAGGAAGAAAATGGGTCATTAGCCATTTTACCTCCAGAACTTGGAAAAACGGAAAAAACAGAAGATGCGATAATCAAAGTTTCTCCAGAAGACAACTCTGAGGCGCTAATAAGAAAAACCGTTTCTGTGTATTTGCTGGGTTACAACATAATTCACATAAGAGCAAAAGACCAAAAAGAAATTTTGTCAACACAAAGAAACGCCATCAAAACTTTTGCTCGAAACATGCTTGTTGGAACAGAAATAGTGATTGACACTTCCAAAGACTTGACTTTACAGGTTTTGCTAAGTTATCCTGAATTATCTGTTCCAAGTGCTTTGCGGAGAATGAGCATCATAACAGCGTCTATGCATAAGGATGCCATAACTGCCCTCAGAAACATCGATTACCAATTAGCAAAGGATGTCAGAGCTACCGACTATGAGGTTAACAGATTTCATCTGTACATAATACGGCAGCTGAAGATGGCGATTCAGAACCCGAGGATAATAACAGAAATAGGGTTAAAAACCCCAAAAGATTGCCTCGGCTATAGGCTCATAACTAAAATGGTGGAAAGAACAGCCGACCACGCCACCAACATAGCAAAAAACGTTCTACTCCTCAAAAAACAGTTAGACAAAGAATTTCTTCAAGCAATCCAAGAAATGAATGAGGTGGCAATTTCCTCCTTTGAAACTGCGATAGAATCGTTGTTCAGGCGTGATTTTGACTTAGCAGAAAGCGTTATTGCAAAAGCTAACAAGATAGTTTCTCTGGAGAAGAAGGCGCTGCTTTCGTCAAAAGAGACGGACATAGAAGAAGCATCTAACATTCGATTGGTGATTGAGAGCGTGAGAAGAATAGCAGAATATTCTATGGACATAGCCGAGGTTGTCCTAAACATGACTGTCGAATCGGTAATACAATAAAAAAGATAAGTTGGACAGCCAAAAACTTGTTTTGCGGGACCTAACATGGACGTTACGGTCTGAACTTTTCTGCTTCTTCTAGGACATTAAGCGAAATATAATGGACGAAAAGAGGGTCTTTCTCTTTCTATGAAGATCTGTCTAAATAGATTACATCGGGTTTTGGGGGTTGATGTGTTGTCTTTTTTGCTTTTTTCATTGCTTGTTCATCATCAAATGGGGGAATGCGTACCATATGTTTTGTTTCACCTTAGGAGCCAATTGATGAATTTAGGAAATACAATCGTGCCTACCTTCAAAAACACAACAAAAATCCAAATTATCAGCAATATCAAAGCGATTCCACTGACAGAAGGATGAAAAATTACTAAGAAAGAGGAAAAAAGAAAATAAAAAATCACTCCAGAAATGACATACATTAAATTTCGAAGAATATCACGAGACTCCTCGACAGTAAATCCCTTTCTTACAAGCTTCTTAAAGGGAAGAATAGAAAACGCATCAATTGACTTCTTTAATCCGGGGAGAGCATGAATGATGGGAATTGTAAAAGCTATAAAGAAAATTATTGATGTAAGAAGTTTTGTTTCAAGGTTAAGTGAAGCTGCCAATGGAACGAAAACGAGGTTTCCAAAAAGCCAGATAAGCAGAGCGGCTAAAATATTCATTATGACCTTTTCACTGTTGGTCTTAAGGATTTTTATCGATTCTTCAATTTGTTCTCTGCTTGGCTCTTCCACATTTCTGACCTCCATAACTAATAATGTTTAAATGCAAAAAAAAGTGGGGGTGTTGTTTAAGCTTTTTTAGCTTGTTTCTCCAGTTCGTCGGCCCATCCTGAGGTGTATCGTCCTACAATTTTGGCGATGGCGCTGACGCTTCTCCAGAGAGCAAAGATTGCCCAGATCACTATTAGAATCAAGAGTATCGCTGGAATGGCTGGGTGGATTTCGGCTAGGTAATTTGCGAATAGCAGATAAGCCAAAGAGACAACAACGACGTATAATATGCCATCTAAAGCGTTTTTGTAGTTGCCGTAATTTTCAATGTCCACTTCACCGCCTGCTTTTCCAAAATGGTAAGCCATTACGCCAGCCATGGCTTTAGTGAGTCTTCGAATGTCAATGAATACGGTGAAGATGATTATCGCCAATGCAACAACGATGATGAAACTGATAATGGAATGTACTGGATAGCCTAGAAATTGCTGGGTCATTCCTTTTGCGATTGGTAGAAAGATGATGGTTCCGAAAATCCATATTATTATTGCAGCACCAACCGAAAGAATTACTCTTGTAGCAACCTCTCGTACAGCTTTAGCAGATTCGGTATATGTTTCTGTCTTGAATTGTGTTACCGTTTTCTTTGGGGCTGTGGCAGCAGGTTCTGGTTTCTTTGGGGGTTCTTTCTTTTCAACACTCATTTAATCACTTCATGCGTGAAATCCTTTGATGAATATTTAAACAACATGCACTATAAGTGAGTGAACGCGAGAAGAATAACGTAAAAATGCATTACTTCGATAATAGTGGCGTATGCGAAACTCCTTTTTTATACATTAATCCCATACGTTCCATAAACTCGAGTACTGTTTGATATTCCCGTAGGTATTGTTGACCCTTTTCCGTTAATTCTAAGGAGGGGTCATCTTGGATTAAGCCTAGTTCTTTGAGTTCATCAATGTACTTTTTGAGTCGATCATAAGGAACATTTGTTTTTAATTGAACATGAGTTAGAACAATCTTTTCTTTTTTTGTTTCATGATAAAGAATAGAGAGAATATCCCCGTAGATCTTCATTCGATCTCGCCGTTTAATCTTTCTCATCTACGTTCCCTTTCTTTAGTCGCATCATGTGGAGTAACAAAAGTTTGTAGAGATACTAACAAGAAAACCAGCAGACCTGTTAACCGGAGAACATGTGCTCCTATAAATGCCGTGAAGCTTGAATCAAGCGACCAGACCAATAAGGAGTATTGACCAAAGACAAGCAAAACGTAACCGAGAGGAAACCATAGTGTCTTATTTTCTGATTTCATCGCGTGACTTCTTAGTGCGTTAAGAGAAATGTATGAAGCAAAAATTATGTTAACAAGTCTGAAGTATTCATCGACTGTTTTGTAACTAGGCAAAACGAATGGTGGAGGCACAAATACAATTAGGTAAGAAATCACCAAAGCAACAATTAATCCGGTAAAGGTAATCTGCCATCGCAAACGCTTACGTTTTGTTGGTTGCTTCGAAAAATAATATGTCACTGCAAGAAAAGCAAATGCGAAGGCTTGGGTTAAAAGCTGCAGCCACTTCATGTCTTCAATAAAAATAAGGGTGCCAGAAAATAAGGTGAACACCATAAAAAGATACGAAAGACCCAAAAAAACAAATCCCAGAGGCAAACCAACGTATCGACTCTCACCGGTATATTGGTACGGCTTTATCATATATCGTACTAGAATAAAACAAAGAATTGCCGAAACAACTTCAGCCAAAATCAAAATAAGATTATCCATGCCTCCAAGTCTGTTTTATCACTTATCTTTTTTTTCCATAACTCTGCATTCACTTATCGTGAGCGCCGATTAAATAGCGGGCTCACCTTGATGTTTTTTTGCTGCAAATTGAGCAGCAACTGAAAGGAAGTGAAAAAAGAAATGAAACATGAAATTAAGTACAGTCCAGCTTACGCGTTACTGGAGATCAGTCTAGACCCTAACGAGGTTATCGTAGCAGAGGCGGGCGCCATGGTCTACATGACCCCCCAAATCAACGTTAAGACCAGAAAGAGGAAAGAGAAGAGCCTATGGAAGAGCATAAAGACAACTCTTCTGGGCGCAGAATCCTTCTTCGTCAACGAGTACACTGCAGAGAAAGGCTCAGGCAAGGTCGGCTTCGTTCCAGCACCTGTTGGAGACATAAAACCTTTCGAGGTGAAAGCTGGGAAAGGCCTCATTCTTCAAAAGTCTGCCTATGTAGCCTCCACAAAGGATGTTCACTTAGACACGGAATGGCAGGGATTCAAGAAAGGTCTCTTTGGACAAAGCCTGTTCATGCTCAAGGTTTCCGGAGAGGGACAACTGTTCGTGAACGCCTTCGGAGCCATGGATCATCACAGCCTCAAAGGCGGCGAATCCCTAGTCGTAGACAACTACCACTTGGTAGCCTTCGACGACACATGCAAATACGACGTCAAGAAATTCGGCGGACTAAAATCCACCATACTAGGAGGAGAAGGCTTAGTCACCGAAATTTATGGACCAGGAGAAGTTTGGATTCAAACAAAGAATTTGCGCGAATTCACTGATTGGCTCTGGGAACTGATGCACCAGAGAGTAGAAGAAACCGCCAGAAGAATCGCTGACGAAAGAAGCAACAAGGGCGGATTCCAGTTGGGTAAAAAGTTCTAAAGGAAGTAAAACAGGAACAGGAGGGAATACTAGAATATGAAGAATTCAAGATTAAAAATTGCGTTTCCTTTAGTTTGCTTTCTGTTGATAGTAGCTTTTGTTGCTCCCGTTATGGCTGTGGAATATAATCCGGGTGTCTCAGTGGGGCAATGGATAAAATACGGCAATTACGTAGTGACCACTCCAGCAGAAACCGTAATCAGCCCGGACTGGGCTATGTTAGAGGTGATTGGAGTTTCCGGAAAGGAAGTCACGTTACGTGCAACTGGAGCTTACATGAATGGCACTGCTATGCCCACATATGAGATGATATGCAATATTGAAACCTACAGGATTAGTGAAGGTGTGGTTGCATATCAAACATACCTCTTAGCAGCAAACCTGAACCAAGGCGACAAAACACTCAATGTAGCAGATGCGAACACAATCAACAAAACAGAGACCAGAACGATTCTAGGCACCAGCCGAAGCGTCAACATCCTCAATTTCACTAACTCCTACCCCGGTCAAGCTATGAAAAGCATCATCATATATGACAAGGCTTCTGGAATGTCCTTGGGAATGGAAATGGAGATAACCATAATTGAACAAGCAGTAACTTACACAAACTCGTACAGCATTATTGACACCAACATCTTCGACTGTCAACCAATCCCAGAGTTTCAAGCATGGATGCTTCTGCCGCTGTTCATGACCGCAACACTACTAGCAGTCATAATCAAAAAACGAAAACACACCACACAACAATAGTTGACTCTATCACAGTTGTAACCAACTTCGGCTTCTAATCGCGCACGCAGACTTAGGATTCTGCCCTCATTAACACACTTAGCTGAACCCCACCCGATTTTTTGGGCGCAATTTTTTTTGTACAATAAAGCTCAACCATTCCAGCGAGTTGATTCACTACACCTGAGACAACTTTGGATAGATTAAGCATTTATTTGCGAGTTGCTAAAGTGTGTCTGGTGTAAGGTTTGCAGTTTAAGGGACGCGACATAGTATCAATCAAAGATTTTAGCCGAGAGGAAATCGATTATATCCTGAAAACCGCCGGTGACATGGAACCCATAGCCAAAAGCGGTTCAGACATGCTCCGCGGCAAAATACTGGCAACCCTCTTCTTTGAACCCAGCACAAGAACACGCCTAAGCTTCGAAGCCGCCATGAACAAACTTGGAGGAACCTCCATAGGCTTCGCAGAACCTAAAGTTGCTGCAATCAAAAAAGGCGAAAACTTGGCAGACACCATCAGAGTTGTTGAAAACTATGCTGATGTCCTTGTGCTGAGGCATCCGCTGGAGGGAGCGGCTAGATTAGCAGCTGAGTTTGCTGATGTGCCAGTGATAAATGCGGGTTCCGGAGCTGAGGAGCATCCGACTCAAGCTTTGCTGGATTTATACACTATACTGAAAGAGAAAGGAACAATCGATGGGCTTAACATCACGTTGATGGGAGACCTAAGGTATGGACGCACGGTTCACTCGTTGGCTTACGCCCTGTCCCTCTATAATGTGAAATTGTTTCTGGTTTCGCCAGAGCTTCTCCGCATGCGAAGGGAAGTTTCTGACGCTATAAAAAAGAAGAATGAGATAGTGGAGGGAACCGCGGTTGAGGAGTTTTTGCCAGAAACGGATGTGCTTTATGTAACGCGGATTCAGGAGGAACGATTTCCTGACCCAGCCGAATACGCCAAGGTCAGCGGAACCTACAAGATCGAAGTTGACACGCTGAA
>Ga0315537_1001134_pt1 | contig 20948 bp, 13 predicted proteins | sample SalMarSW160270MG_FD_203091 | JGI IMG/M metagenome (GOLD analysis project Ga0315537, IMG submission 203091) | Salt marsh sediment microbial communities from the Plum Island Ecosystem LTER, Massachusetts, United States - Salt Marsh Sediment SW1602-70 ...
ACTTATAACATACAACCTATAACGGTCTTATTTTTACCCGCATAAGGAACATATCGGCGGTGATATAGAGCACCGATTGATCTTCGTTAAAAGCGCAGTTAGAGGTAGCTTCCCCGGTTTTGATGGTTCCCAGGTGTTCCCCTTGAGGTGAAATGATCCACACTCCCCCGGGTCCGGTGGCAAAGAGATTTCCCCGGTCATCCACCTTCAGCCCATCAGGTGCTCCCTTCTCTTTCCCGATCCGGTCTGTTGCATCACAGAAGATACTGCCATTTTCAAGGGTGCTTTCCGGTGTGACATCATACACCATCCAGACGGCGAAGGCAGGGTCTGAATTGGCAACATACAGGTGTTTTTCATCCGGTGAGAAGGCGATCCCGTTGGGACGGCTCAGCTCTTCCGTCAGCAGGATGGTCTCTCCTTCAACCGTTACTTTATAAACACCCTGGAACTCCAGCTCTTTCGCCGGATCATTTATGTTTTGTTCAAGTCCGTAAGGCGGATCGGTGAAAAACAGTTCCCCTTTGCTGTTATAGACCGCATCATTGGGACTGTTCAGCCGCTTGCCATTAAAATTATCAGAAAGGATGATGAATTGTGGTTCAGGAGCAGACAGGTCAGCATCCATGCGCGCCATACACCGGTCTCCATGCTGGCACAGGACCAGCCGTCCTTCCGGATTGAGGATCAGTCCGTTTGACCCCGGCTCACCTGACCGCGGAGTATCGCCTGTATATCCCGATGGCTTCAGATACAGCTTAATGCTGTCCTGTTCATTCCATTGAAAGACTGAATTTGCCGGAATATCCGAAAAGATCAGTAACTGCTGTTCCGGTAACCACACGGGTCCTTCCGACCATTCAAATCCTTCGGCGATGATCTCAAGCCGTGCATCGGGTTTTATGATGGCATCCAGGGCTGGACTCAGCCTTTCCACTTCACCGGTGGTTCTGTAGTTCCTTTCAGCAGAAGCAGTAGCTTTTTCCCCTGTTTTGACATTCTTACATCCCAGGGTGAGGATGCCCAGGGTTAGGAATAGTATCAGATTTCTCATGATTCAATATGGATTAAGTTAATAGTTATCATATTTCGTCATTCGTTTTTCGGTTAGGAAGCCCGGGTCGTAAATCGTTGCTCGGTCTTTGGTATAAAAAGTGACGCGTAACGCGTAACGAGTGACACCTATCATGGCCCCAAAGGAAGAGTCCTTCGATCAATATTAAACTATTTAATTTAACCCTCAATTGCCGCTTATTAACTTACCAACTTATCAACTTATAACTGTCCCCAACTCACAACTCATTTCTCATTTCTTCTTTTACCGAGTACCGAGGACCCCCGCCTGAACGACTATGCTTTTCAGTCGGGCAGGGAGCACCCAGAATCATTTTCTTAATCCTCTTACTTCCTCACCATCACCCCCTTCAACTTTCATCCATAATCCTTCATCCTTAAAAAACTCCTCTCTCCCTTAGTATTTCATCATAATACTCATTAAAACTGCGGATCGGCTTCCGGCAGAGGTAAATGGTTGTGCCAAATTCACGCGCATAGGGGTTTGATATCCGTCCAACCTCAACAATATCGGAGAACAGTTCCTGTACATCCTCTCCCAATTCATCGTTTATATAGATAAACCCGGTGATCTCGTGTTCCAGCTTCAGGGGCAGCCAGTAGCGGTAACTGTCATGAAAGCTCACCGCCTCCGGCAATTCCTGTTTTTTGCCGATCACCGATATAGCTCCTGCCTGACCGTAATTTTCAGCATAGATGATGGTACTCTCCTTATTCTGAACGCTGTCGTATGCCAGTTTGGTAATCCGGGTCAGTTCTTCCCATCCCAACATATCGGCATAATCCTGGGGTAGCGGGTGGACCGTTCCGTCTTCCCATCTGCGACCAACATCCATCCCTGTCTCTTCCTCCAGTTTCTGAAAATATTCAATCATTCTATCGGGTTTGTATACAGGGAGTCCAATCGGAAGAAGAGGATACGTGAAGACCAGCATGGCAGCCATCAGGACAACCAGGAGAACTTTCCATTTCAATATCTGATCCCAGAACACGGCACCTGCCGCAATCAGAACGGGGAAGATCCCAGCTGTGTAGTAGGGTTTCCCATGCAATAAAAACAGGATAATAATCGTGAATAACGATACAAGGGCAATCAGCCTGTATTCTTTCATCCGCCGGGAGAACAGTAACCAGAGCAATCCCGGGATAACAACAACGATTGCCACGGAAGGCATAAGTAACTGTTCGACCAGAAAATTCATACGATCAACATGCACCAGCTGGGTATCATTAAGTGCCCGCATGTGGCCGATGACAGGCAAACCATGGCTGATCTGCCAGATCAGGTTTGGCAGGAACAGGATGAATCCCAGGATCAGTCCAACATAAAGTTTTCGCTCCTTAAAAACGTCCCTGTGACGGATCAATGGCAGGAAAAGAAGAATGCCAAGAAATAACAATGCAATCAGGTATTTGTTCAGCATACCGATTCCTGCAATTGCGCCCAGTACAACCAGGTAGTTGGCATTCTTAGTATTGATGTAGCGTATTACGTAATAGAAGGTCAGTGTCCAGAAGAAGATATCGAGGAAGACCGGTTGGAAAAGGAAGAATGCACGCAGCATGAGGGGAGGCACGATCATTGAAATTGCAGCCAGGATCCTCGCATACGCATTTCCTCCCAGCTCTTTAGCTATGGCAGCTCCCAGTAGCACCATGACTCCGCTGAAGAGTGCCGGTATAAGTTTTACTGTGAACAGGGCGTAGCCCATAACCTTGATCAGTACAAATGCCAGCCAGCCGATCAGGGGAGGGGTTGTGGCATAGCCGGCTGCCGGATGGGTCCCCAGGGAAAAATAGAGTAACTCATCCCGGTGGTATTCAAATGTGTTGTAGAAAACAAGGTGGAATACCACTGTAAAAACAGCCAGCAGAAGAATGATAACCCGGGTTATGTCTGGTTTCTGCAATTTCATTGTTCAGCAGTGTTGTTGCTACATGGTGAACCAACAGGAATACAAAATAATCAAAAAAAATCGGATTACGGTATTAGGTTACGATGCCCGCCCTGTGAAATAATATTCCATACTCGTGGCTTTGCCACTATTTCACAGGGCCCGTTTCGAGGTTCGTTGTAACCGATAACCGATTACCGTAATTTTCTAAGTCACTAAGTCCCCAAGTCACCCCGTCTCAAAGTCTCATCGTCTACCATTCATCCCTTATATGCTATGGAATACCTTTTTTTATGTCTATTAAAACCACCAAATCCTTATCTTTACCGTAATATATCATTTATCTAAAAAACAATTCATTATGAAAAAACTTGTTTATCTCATGGCGATTGCCATGATCTTTACCCTCTCCTCATGCGGGGGATCAAAAGAAGACAAAGAAACCGCAAAGGATAAAACGGAAGATAAAAAAGCCGATGAAAAAATTGCCGACTGTGATGATTTTCTCAAGCGGTATGAAGAGTGGATGAATGAATACGTTGAGGTGGTGGAAGCTGTATTTTCCGGAACAGGTGAAGAGGAAGGATTGCAGGAGAGATGGGAAGCAATGGTACAGGAGGCTGTTACCTGGTCAACACAATGGGTTACCCTTACGAAATGTTCGATGAATGAAGAGTATGTGAAGAAGTTCGAGGAGATTGCAGACAGAGCTGCCAAAAAGATGGAAGAAGTTATGGGGCAGAATGAGTAGGAGGGGATTATTCCCCTATTCATAACGCAACGAATCTGCCGGGTTGGAGCAGGCGAAACGAATCACCCTGATCAGGATGGCAAGGAGTGCGACACATAATGCAACTCCAATTCTCATATAAAAATTCCGGATTAAGAAAAAGCCTGCCAATCTTTTCAATCTCCGGGTAATGCTTTTGTAAACTATCTGAAATTCCCGGGAAGATATTACAATTCCCCCATTTAACATTACAGCCCTTTCAAAACCCTTCAATAGACCATGTAAATTACATTAATTTCAGCATAAAAACAAGGGAGTGTCATTTCTTGCGATCTACCCCGATCCTACCGCTTATCTATCTCATTCGAAGAAGCAACTATTTTATCCAATCACAAGTCATAAAGGTAATATCGGAGATATAGACAAAATGGTTTATCTTTATATTGTTAACTAAGTATCAAGGTGCAACTTATATCAAATCTATTCAGGTTACTATGTTGTATACTTATGTATACAGCTCTCACTGTTAGCCTTCCTGCTCAGACAATCATCTGGCTGGAGGATTTTGAAGATCTGCCGGACGGAACCCAAATCGACACAGGGCCCACAGCATGGACTATCGATGCCACTGCTTGCAACTTTGGTCCGCTGGGAAGCTTTGAAGTGTTTTTAAATGCATTTCAGGGAATTGACACACAGGGTGAGGGTATCTGGTACTCCGAGGCCATCGATATCTCCGGTCATGTTGACGTCAAGATCACCATCGATCTGTTTATGTATGCATTAATAGCTGATGCGGATGATTATGTAAGAGCTTATTATTCACTGGATGGCGGTCCGGAGATTTTAATGACCAATGCCAATCAAACGGGGGATTTTGCCGGTGCCACTGCTTTTGCACGTGATTTGAATGGCAATACGCTTCAGATTATAGTAAAGCTGGATAACGATTTTATGATTATCCCCAGGTTTCAACGCTTTGATAATGTAAAAGTATATACCGGACCGGATGAACGGTTTGCTATTCAAAGCGGAGAGTGGGACGACCCGGATACCTGGTCTTACTACTCGGGAGGTCCTTCCTGCAATTGTATCCCGGATGTGTTTAGCCAGGTACATATAAACGAATTAGATAGCGGTTGGATTGTAAGCATTGACAGTGACTCCCGGGCAAAAGAACTCTACCTCTATTCAGGAGGTACACTACAGTGGACTTCCGGTAACGCTGAACTTGAAATTTTTTCTGATGGTGCCATATACATTCAAAGCGGGGCAACACTGACTGAAAATAGTTCGAGTGAAGCGAGGATCGAATTTGCTGTTGATAACTCAGATTTTATTCTCGATAATGAAGGAATCTTGATTATCGACGATATTATCCTCCAGAACAGGGAAGGTCAGGTAACGTTCAATGGCTCAGCAGATATTACAATAACCGATCAACTGGAGTTTTTTGATGCCAAAACCACCCTGTTAAACAATAGTAATGGTATAGTCTATGTACAGGATGATATATTGTACAATGGTGACACGACAGAACTGGTTAATAATGGAACCGTACAAATAACCGACGATATCAGAAATAATTTCTTCGGCGGGGATAATCAAATTACCAATAATCCAGGCGGAACACTAATTATAGGGGATGAAGTTAATGCATTCTGGAATGGTCTGGTAATAGATAATTACGGATCAATTGACCAGGAAGGAGCGTTTACCAATATTGACGCAGGTGAGGTACAGGTGTACAACAGGGCAGGAGCAACCTGGAATTATGCAGGGGGAACAACCGATGATGATGATATCCAGCTTTACTGTAACTTCAATGCGAATAGATTCGAGTATGATAATACCGGTGACCAGCAGGTCCATCCGGCACAGGATGGATATTGGCACCTGGTGCTCTCAGATTCAGGAACCAAAACGACCCTTGGAGACCTGGATATTAATGGAAATCTGACCATTTCAGGAGTGTCTATTCTCGATATAAATACCCACGCTAATGACATTTATCTCGCGGGCAACTGGACTAATGAAGGCACGTTCAATGCAGGGTCGCGCAGGGTAGAATTCGATGGAAGTGCTGCTCAGGCAATCTCCAATGCATCCGGCGAGAACTTCTTTAAGCTTGCCCTGAACAACAGTGGTCCTGGCATTACGCTGAGCGACGGAAACATCACTGTTGCTGATACACTATCTATGGAACAGGGTAATGTCTTTACCAATGCCTTCAAGGTAACCGTTGGAACAGGCACTGCTGCTGTTGGTGCCCTTTCGCATACCTCAGGTACTGTGATTGGCAGGATTGAGCGGTGGACCAGCGCACCCGGCTCCGGATTGCTTTTCCCCATCGGGACAGTGGGAGCATACAGGCCTGCAAATGGCACGTTCAATGCGTTGCATTCCGGCTCTATAGTGGGTGAGTTTGTCCCTGCAGATCCCGGATCCGATGGCCTACCCATGTCAGAATCAGGCATTACCATTCAAAAACAATTTACTGATGGGTACTGGAATTTTGTTGCTGCCAATGGATTTTCAACATCAGATTTTGATATTGAACTGATTGCTGATGGTTTCACCAGTTATACCATCAAGCCAAACACACGGGTGATTAAAAGGACGGATTCAGGCAACTGGGGTTTGGACGGAGTTCACGTTAATGCCACTGATTCAGCTGTATACCGAGATAACATGACCGGCAGCTTATCTACTTCAGGCACCCAGTTCGGATTGGGCATTGGATGCTTGCCGGTATCAATTACGGCTGCCATCCAGGATGTGGCATGCTTTGGCGGTTCGGATGGGGCAATTGACATTACGGTTACCGGAGGGACCTCTCCATTTATTTATTTATGGAGCACATCCGATGGAAGTGGTCTCCTCCCGACTTCAGAAGATCAAACCGGTTTGACATTCGGTACATATGACCTTATGATAACCGATGATAATGGTTGCACCTTTTATGATAGTTTTGTTGTTACGCAACCGGCAACCCCACTTTCCGGATCAATTACAATTCAAACGAATGTTGCCTGTTATGGTGATTCCACCGGTGTAGTGACGGTCGCAGGGCAGGGGGGAACAGCACCTTATGAATATTGTATCGATGAAGGGACATACCAGGGTTCGGGGACCTTCACGGATTTACATGCCGGTAACTACACCGTTACAGTCCGGGATGCCAACCTGTGCGTTTATGATGTACCGGTAACCATTACAGAACCAGCGTCAGCCCTAAGTGGCAGCATCCAAAGCCAGACCAATGTGCTCTGCTTTGGAGATGCAACGGGAAGTGTTACCGTTGCCGGATCAGATGGTACACCACCTTATGAATACAGCCTGGATGGCGGAGCTTACCAGTCAAGCGGCACATTCACCGATCTGACAGCTACCGATTATATCATTACCATCAGGGATGCCAATTTCTGTGTTCTGTACCTTCCTGTAACCATTACAGAACCAGCAGATCCGTTAACCGGAAGCATCACCAGCCAGATCAATGTAGGTTGCTTTGGAGAAGCTACGGGTAGTGTTACTATCCTCGGTGCCGGAGGAACAGCACCCTGTCAGTACTGCCTTGATGGAGGAACCTACCAGGCATCGGGTACCTTTGGAGGATTGACTGCTGATACCTATACCGTTACTGTCCGGGATGCAAATGGCTGTACAACCGATATACCGGTTACCATAACCCAACCGCTTGCTTTGACCGGTAGCATCACAGATAAAGTGAACGTTGCCTGTTTCGGAGATGCAACAGGGAGTGTCACAGTTACCGGTTCGGATGGCACACTGCCATATCAATATAGCCTGGATGGTGGATCGTACCAGTCGTCAGGTACATTTACCAACCTGTCGGCGGATGATTATACCGTAACAATCCGGGATGCCAACCTCTGTACTGTTGATATCCCGGTTACCATTACAGAACCTCCGGAATTAACAGCCGGCATCGTTTCACAAACCCATGTCGATTGCTATGGAAACGCTACCGGAAGTGTAACGGTATCCGGAGCAGGCGGAACCACACCGTATGAATACAGCCTGGATGGCGGAGCTTTTCAATCATCCGGAACATTCAATGACCTGATTGCAACCGGGTATACGGTTACGGTGCGGGATGCGAATCTATGTACCCATGAAATTTCAGTAACCATAACTCAACCGACAACCCCACTTAGTGGCAACATCACCAACCAGGTAAATGTTGCCTGCTATGGTGATGCTACCGGAAGTGTAATGGTGGCTGGTTCAGGTGGAACAGTGCCCTATGAATACAGTCTCGATGGAGGGACCTACCAGTCTTCCGGATCATTCACGGCACTCACGGCAACACCGTATACAATTACCATTCGTGATGCTAACCTGTGCACATTTGATCTGCCTGTAACCATCACGCAACCGGTAGCCCCGTTAACCGGAAGCATAACCAGCCAGACCAATGTAGGATGCTTCGGAGAAGCTACGGGCAGTGTTACTATCCTTGGTGCCGGAGGAACATCACCTTATGAATACTCTCTCGATGGAGGAACCTACCAGGTATCGGGTACCTTTGGAGGATTGACTGCTGATACCTATACCCTTACTGTCCGGGATGCAAATGGCTGTACAACCGATGTCCCGGTTACCATAACAGAACCACTTGCACTGACAGGCAGCATAGTAAGTAAGGTGAACGTTGCCTGTTTCGGCGGCGCAACAGGAAGTGTAACAGTCACCGGCTCGGATGGTACGCCTTTCTATCAGTATAGCCTGGACGGTGGTTCGTATCAATCATCAGGTACATTTACCAATCTGGAGGCGGATGAGTATACCGTGACTATCCGGGATGCCAACCTGTGTACTGCTGATATCCCGGTTACCATTACAGAACCTGCGGAATTAACAGCCGGCATCGCTTCACAAACCCATGTCGATTGCTATGGAAACGCTACCGGAAGTGTAACGGTATCCGGAGCAGGCGGAACCACTCCTTATCAGTACAGCCTGGATGGCGGAGCTTTTCAATCATCCGGAACATTCAGTGACCTGATTGCAACCGGGTATACGGTTACGGTGCGGGATGCGAATCTATGTACCTGTGATATCCTGGTAACAATCACTGAACCGGAAGAGCTATCCGGTGTAATCGTTGAATTGTTTAATGCCTGTTATGGAGAAGCATCTGGATATGTTACCATTCAGGGAGAAAAAGGTATTGAACCGTATGAATACAGCCTTGATGGAGGACCTTTCCAGTCAGGCGGTACATTCACCGGGTTGGCTGCAAGCGATTACATAATCACCATCCGGGATGCCAATTCCTGTACAACGAATATTCCCGTGACGATTACTCAGGCAGCTACTGCCGTGTCTGTTAATATCCTGAATCAAACAAACGTCCGGTGTTATGGGGATGCTACAGGATCTGTTTCCGTTGCCGGTTCAGGCGGCACTCCTCCCTATGAATACACTATTGATGGAGGCGATTTTCAGGCATCCGGCACGTTCAATAACCTTATTGCCGGCAGTTATGTTATAACGGTGCGGGATGCTAATCACTGCACGGTAACTATTCCGGTTACGATTACCCAACCGGTAAGTGGGTTAACGGGATCCATCACGGATAAGACAGATGTCCTGTGTCCGGATGATGAAACAGGATCGTTAACAGTTACTGCATCGGGCGGAGCACCAGCCTACGAGTATAGCCTTAACGGCGGTTCCTATCAAACCGGTAACACATTTTCCGGACTGGCTGCCACCAGCTATACGGTTACTATCCGGGATGCAAATCTCTGTACCCTGGATCTGTTTACTACCGTTACAGGGCCTGATCCTTTTGAGATCAATCCCATTGTCACCGGAGAATCCTGCGAAGGAGAAGAGGATGGAGGTATAACCCTTAATCCAACCGGAGGGACACCTCCCTATACGTTTTTATGGTCAAATTCAGAGACAACTGAAAACCTTACTAATATCGGGGGAGGAACATATACCATAATAATTACAGATGCCAATGATTGTGCCTATGAATATGATATAGAAGTTGTCCTTATTGGTGAAGATTGTCTTTTAATTCCCAATGCATTCATCCCCAATAATGATGGCATGAACGATACATGGAGGATCCGGTCGATTGAATCCTATCCCAACGCTACTGTCCATGTCTATTCGCGCTGGGGACAGCTGGTATTTAGCGCTGAGAACGGATATACTGATCCCTGGGACGGTACTTATAAAGGGAAGGATTTACCGATGGACTCCTATTTCTATGTAATTGATCTGAAAAATGGACGGGAACCCTTTACAGGGCAGGTAACCATTATTCGTTAATGCACTGTTTGAAAAATTAGCAGATTTCATTGTACATGAAGTTCATAAGAAAACATACCACAGTGCTGCTTCTGTTAATGGGAGCAGTGATCAGCAGCCAGGCACAGCAGCTACCGATCCTGAGTCAGTACATGATGGATCAATACCAGATAAATCCGGCATTTGCCGGTTATGACGGTTTTCTAAACATTAACATGACCGCACACGAACAATGGGTAGGGTTGGATAACTCGCCAAAAACCCACGCGGTAAGCTTTCATACCCGGTTATATGAGCAAAGTTACATCCTGAAAGAGAATCCGGTGAAAAAGAAATGGCGCAGGCCATTCAAAGGGGGCAGGATAGGTGTTGGTGCGGCTATCTATGATGACCGGTTAGGATTGCTCAGCAGAACCGGTTTTCAGCTGACTTATGCATTTCATATCCCATTCGAGGTAACCCAGTTATCCTTTGGACTATCTGCGAACGCCTTTCAGTATAAACTGGATCTGGACGAAGTAGTCCTGTTCGAGGAGGAAGATCCATACCTTCTGGGTTACGACGGCGTTATGTTTATCCCGGATGCCGATTTCGGGATGATCTTTTCTGCCAGGAATTACCAGGTTGGCCTCTCGGTGAATCAGCTTTTTCAGTCAGCATGGAAGCTTGGGAATGATGGTAATTCAAAGTACCAGATACTCAGGCACTACTACTTCAATGTAAACTATTCCTTCGATGCTGGCCGGAATGTTGAAATCATGCCCTACCTGCTTTTAAAAAGCTCGAATGATTTCTCAAACCTTCAGGCTGATATCAACCTTACCGTACGATACAAGAATGCCTATTGGGGAGGGATATCCTACAGGACAAAAGATGCCATGATCATCATGGCAGGGTTGCGCTATAACCAGTTTCATTTTGGCTACGCATTTGACTATTCATTCAGCAGTATTCGAAACTACAATTACGGATCGCACGAAATCATAGCCGGATTCCGCCTGGGAGATCCTACCAGGAGATTCCGCTGGCTGCAATAAATGTAACAGATCGTTTTTGGATCCATCCGCATGGAACCGGTATTCATGGTACTGAGTGAAACAGCATCCATTGCAGCACTAATCAAACCATCCAAACCGGAAAGAGACGATCCCGGCAGGTCCGGAAAAGTCGGTATTGTTGTAATTTTCCATTCCTGCTCCTTCATCGGAGATACCTCCTACAAAGCGGTAGCTGCCACCAAAACTCACCTTCATAAACCGGGTGAAGTTTATTTCCACTTCGACTATCGGTGCAAGGACATAGATGTGATCATCCGGAAAAAACCCTTCCGTACTGTTCACTGACCCCATCCCCATAACGGCAGAGATTGTGGGATGAATTACCTTGTTGGCCAGAAACCGGTAACCGAAAAATAATCCACCATAGCCAAATTCAACATCTTGCTGAAGTTGAGAATTATCGGTAAGCCCAACGCCAAATCCACCCAGGAAAAAATTGTCCAGCATCACTCCACCCTCTGCTCCGATTAAACCGGTAAAATCATCAGCGATCGAGGTAAGTTCAATGGCAGGCCCGATAAATCCCCTGACTTTGGTGGCTCTTCCAAAGAGTACATTGATATCCTCATCTTCCTGTGCTGTTGCTGTAATTGCCAGCAGGAGCAATGAGAAAAATAAACATGCTTTTTTCATCTTGGAAATGTTTTATCAATTATTTTAAGAAAGCTCTACACACGGTAAAGTAGTTTAATCCAGGCTGTAACCGGGAAACAGAAAGATCCTGGTTAACCTGTTAAAGATCGGACAATATTTGTCCAATTGCAAGTGCTGAAACAATATTCATGCCATGGTTTTTCAACCGATCACCTTCCGTTTTTCCTTGTTTCTTTTGTTTAATTATACGGTATTGCAAGAATAGTGTTATCTTTCATAGGCAAAACGGGTGTCTATATTGTGTTAACATTGTATGATTAACTTTATTTCAGTCCTCCTTGGAATAGTAGCCCTGGTTATTGCAATCATTGGCTTATTCCCCTTTCTCGGTTGGTTAAACTGGATTGTCCTGCCCATTGCAATAATCGGTTTGCTGATAGGGATTGTGGCAAAGTATAGTACAGGGAGAACATTGAACACCATTGTGCTATTGATTGCCGTTATCCGATTGATCATCGGTTATGGCGTGTTTTAATTTAACGAATCAGATAACACAATAACACTATGAATACAAATCGCTGGCTTTTTATGATCCTGATCGCAGGACTGGTTATCTTCGTAGCATGCAAAAACCGAGGATTAAAAAAGGAAACTGAAAAAACGGAAGATAAAATGGAAATAGTAAAAGAACCATTCGGAATCGCTCCTGATGGACAGGAGATTGATTTATTCACGTTAACAAACAGTAATGGGATGGTAGCAAAGATCACCAATTTTGGCGGAATAGTAACTTCACTGCTGGTACCGGATAAGGATGGCAATATGGAGGATGTGGTTCTTGGATTTGATAGTCTCCAGCCTTATCTTGAAGAACATCCCTATTTCGGTGCCCTTGTTGGACGGTATGGAAACCGGATTGCAAAAGGAAAGTTTACCCTGAATGGCATCGAATACACGCTTGCTGTAAATAATGGCGAGAACCATCTGCATGGCGGATTGGTTGGTTTTGATAAAGTCGTATGGAGCGCTGAACCGTTTCAGGGTGATGACAGAAGAGGAGTAATACTTACCTGCGTCAGCCAGGATATGGAAGAAGGGTACCCGGGCAACCTGACCGTAAAAGTGACTTACTCATTAACCGATCAGGATGAGTTCACGATTGTTTATGAAGCGGTAACCGACAAAGTATGCCCGGTAAACCTCACGCACCACAGTTATTTTAACCTGACTGCCGGAAAGAGCGACATTCTCGACCACGAAATGATGATCAATGCTGACCGGTTTGTTGTGGTTGATGAGGGACTTATCCCTACCGGGGAACTCAGGGGTGTAGACGGTAGCGCAATGGACTTTTTATCGCCGCATTCCATCGGATCAAGGATTGACCAGGTGAGCGGCGGGTATGACCATACCTATGTATTGAATGAAGGGGATGATGAGATGGTTCTTGCTGCCAGGGTGATTGAACCCGTGAGTGGCAGAATAATGGAAGTCTATACAACGGAACCGGGAGTTCAGTTTTATACGGGAAACTTCCTGGACGGGAGCCTGACCGGCAAAAACAGTGTTGTGTACAGCAAGCATTATGGATTTTGCCTCGAAACACAGCATTTCCCCGATTCACCCAATCAGCCGGAATTTCCTACTACCATACTCAGTCCGGGTGAAACCTATACCCATTCAACCATATATCGATTCTCAACCAATCAATAGACTAACCAAAAATTACGTTACGAATGCACTGTTCACGCAGAGTTATCACCTTGCTCTTTTTAACAATATTTTTAATACACTCACCGGCAGAAGCTCAGTCGCTGCTGGATCTATCCCTGGATACTTCGAACGGTATACGGGTTAAGGAGTGTTTTCTGGCCGACAGCCAGTTGCTTCAATTTCTTTCTCCTCCTCTTCTTTTTACTGTTGAAGTGAATGACATTCAATTCAGTTCAGGTAACTGTGAGGTTGTTCAGGGCAGAGGAAACCTGCAATTCAATATTGGTGATAAAATTCACGGGATATTGACCCCGGAGACAGGATTTGATAGGGGATGGAAAGCGGTTGTTGCCTTTCAGAACATCTCCGGAGATACACTGAGGATATCGAATGTTGTTCCTTTCGGGACATCTGACAACCATATTTACCTTACCGGAACCGGTCCATGGGCTCTGGCACGAACAAAGATCTTTATACCCGGAAATGGACCGGTCGGCGTAATACTTCCTGATAATGCATGGGAGATGGGTTATGCCTCAATACCAGTAGCAGATAACCAGTCGCTTTGCGCTATTGCCAGGAGAACGAATTATGAAAATTGTGAGAGAAGACGATATGAAACCATTGTGCCTCCCGGAGCAGACGTTGAATATACCTTCTATGCAGACCATTTCACGGGCGATTGGCAAAATGGATTGAAGATCATGTTCCAGGAACGATACCTTTTCGACCTGGAAGAGTTTGATGAGACACTGTATGAAAGAGAGGACCTGAAATGGATCAGGAATAAATACACCATGGTTCTGCAGGCTGCATGGGATCACGAGTTCTATGATTTTTCCACCGGGAGATATACTTTTTATAACTTCCTGGAAGAAGGAAAAAGGTTACTCGGAGGATGGGATGTTTTTTGCCTGTGGCCTACCTGGCCCCGGCTGGGGGTTGATCAGAGAAACCAGTATGATCTTTACAGGGACCTGCCTCTTGGACTTGAGAAGATAAGCGAAATGGCGAACTATTCCCGGAGCCAGTCAACCCGTTTCTTTATCTCCTATAATCCATGGGACCAGAGTACCCGGCAGGAGGATCATTACAAAGGGCTGGCACAACTGATTGAACATACGAGTGCCGATGGTGTTGTTCTGGATACCAGAGGAAAATCGAGTATCGAATTACAGCGTGCTGCCGATAGTGTAAAACAGGGAGTGATCATGTATTCGGAAGGAATGGCTATTCCCATGGATATGCCCGGAATTATTTCGGGAAGGGTCCACAATGCCATTGTAATGAGCCCTCCACTGAATCTGAATAAACTGATAAAACCTGATTTCGCGATCTTCAGGGTTGTTCAGCGAAATGATGACCGTATTCACAGGGAAGTTGCCATCTCATTTTTCAACGGATATGGAACAGAGATCAATGCATTTGCCCCGGGCAGACCTGACTGGCTCGAAGAGGAGTATACTTTCCTGGGCCGGACAACCATGATCCTTAAAGAAAATTCTGCAGCCTTTCTCAACAATAACTGGACCCCGCTGATATTATCCACCAGGGATAGCATCTGGGTAAATGAATGGAAAGATGATGAAAAAACAATCTATACTGTCCTGAGTTTTGACCCGTATGGCTATACCGGAGCGCTTATTAAGGCAATCCCGTCACCCGAACATCATTACATCAGCCTGTGGAATCATGAGGAGCTTGAGTTGCAGCGGTCCGGTGCTGACTGGTATTTACCCGCTCATACCGAAGCATTCAATAAGCAGTGGTCAAATACACGAAAAGAAGGCAGCCTGGAATGCCTTGCCCGGTTTCCAAACATTTTGAATGCTATGATCAGCAGGGATACCCTCCTGATTCATGCCAGCCGGGGAGACAGGGTGGTTATATGGAAAGGAATGCCCTCTTACCAGGGAATATCCAAAACGTATAATCCTGACTCACTTCAGCTTCGTATCATGGATCTTTTCGGTCGTTACGAAGGAAAAATAGTGATCCAGTTGTTTGAAGAGAATAACCTGCTTGATGAACGGGTGGTAAAAATCCAGCCTGGAAAATCCTGGATGATCAGCAAAGTAAAACATACTACCAGGGTAAAGAGACCCTTTGCCAATATGGGGGAGATACCTGCCGGTGATTTCTATTTTTCAGTGACGAACGACGACCAGTTCATTCCCTATCCCGATTATACAACTCCTGAAAAAGTCCATGTTGAGCGGTTTTTTATGGATGAGTACCCGGTGACCAACGCCGATTTTTATGAATTCATGATATCTTCAAACTACCAGCCCGCTGATCCTGTTAATTTCCTTAAGCATTGGGAAAATGGGACCTATCCACAGGGACAGGATAATTACCCCGTGGTGTATGTCTCCCTCGATGATGCCCGGGCATATGCCGAATGGGCAGGCAAACGCCTCCCCACAGAAATAGAATGGCAATATGCTGCACAGGGGACGGATGGAAGGATCTGGCCATGGGGCAATGAGTTTCATGGGACAAAATGCAACAATGCCTTTGAACGACCTACACCGGTTGACGCCTTTCCGAAAGGAATAAGTCCCTTTGATATTGCTGATCTGGTGGGGAATGTGTGGCAAATGACAAATGATGTGTACGACAATGGAAGCTACTACTTTTCTATAATCCGGGGAGGTAGTTATTATAATCCCTCCTCAAGTATTTGGTACGTGAAAGGGGGGCCACAACCCTTGAATAAAACGCAGATGCTCCTGCTGATATCACCGGGATTTGACCGCTGTGCCACCGTGGGATTCCGATGCGTGAAAGATGCGGAGTGATGCCGGAAAAAACGGTTGGAAGAACTTTGTATTTTCTGCGTTACAACTATGCCTTATGCTTGTAAAATCCATGGAAAGATGGTATCTTTCAGGTGAAAATGGAATTCCGTCTCAGTTTTCAGGAGCTCCTATCAAAAACACAACGCAATAACCTGAATTTTTAAAAAATGAAAATTATACAATCCGGTTCATCCCTCATGGTTTTCATTGTTATCTCAGCAATAACCATCCTGTCTGGTTGTGGAACAACCCGAATGGCAATAAAAAAGTATACTGGCTCATGGGAGTACCACATGGAGACACCAGATGGCCCAATTGATGCAGCAATGGTTATCACACATGATGGTGAGAAATTTACCGGTACAATGGAGGCAGATCAGGGATCGATAGAGATGGAGGACCTGAAAATCGAAGACGGTAAGCTTACTGCTCATTTCTATTATGGTCCATATCTTATTGATATTACCGGTGAGTTCAATGAGGATGAATTTACCGGAACCCTCGGACCTCCGGAATACCAGATGTCAGTTACTGCTAAGAGGGTGAAATAATGAAATGAAGGATAGTAGTCCCGAAAAAACAGAAATCTTCGATTTCTTATTTTTTCGAGGATCCTCGAATTTATTGCCAAATCATAGATTTGGATAAATTCGGGATGAGAGTGTGAGTTATTGGGTTATTGAGGTGTCTGATTGGAAAACTTAAGAGTTGGTGGCATGGTATTAAACAAAACCAATTCAGACATATACCTTTAAGTCAATGGCTTACATCAATGTACTCAATAACTTACTAACCATTAACCTAATAACCTTTATAGGTGCTCCCTGCCCGACTGAAAAGCATAGTCGTTCAGGCGGGGGTCCTCGGTGCTCGGTAAAAGAAAAAAATCAAATAGTTTATTTCAATAGAAATACCCCGGTGGGGTATATTGTAAGCCACAAAACCACGGTACAACTGCGCTGTTATTCGGCGGGAAATCCTTCCATGGACCAAAAGTCACCAGGCAATAATCCGGAAACCATATCAAAACTTCATCTGTATAAAATGCTAAACGCATCGGAGATCCAATCACCCCTATAGTCCCCTCAAGAGGACACAATGCTGCTATCCCCGAACAGGTTGCTATAACAATGAACCGAGCGAAGCACTTGCCCTCATTGAGAAAAAAGTTGTAAACTTGCAGTAGAAAGGGTATGGCAATGGATAGACGTACAATTCTTTTTTTTCTCTTGATACCCTCTCTGGTTGTTGCTGTCGGGCAGAAAAATGATTTCAGTGACTGGAAGGGGGAATCCCTGCAGGTAAAAGAAACACTGTACTCCTCCCGGGCAAAGGCTAACAACATTGCCCTGGATGACTATGATGTAACATTCTATTTCCTTGACCTGGAAGCAAACAACACGTCTACCACCATTTCCGGAAATACAACCATTGGAGCGGTTACCAAAGTGCCATCACTTCAGACCCTTGTGTTTGAATTGAATTCCGGTCTTATCGTTGATTCAGTCCTGGTAAACGGTATAAAGCATGACGCTATTGCGGGAGATGATATTGTAATCGTAAACCTTGAAGTTCCTCTTCCCTTCAAAGAATATTTTTCTGTGCAGGTTTTTTACGGAGGAACAGTGATATCGGAAGGGTTTTTCGCAGGAATGAGTACCGGGATTGATCCAACCTGGGGCAAACAGGTAACATGGTCTTTATCCGAACCGTACAGTGCCCTCGACTGGTTCCCATGCAAACAGGTCCTTTCGGATAAGGCAGATTCTGTATACGTTTTTATTACTACCGATAATACCCTTATGGCAGGGTCCAACGGGATATTGACCGGTGTTGTTTCGTTACCGGGGAATAAGGTCAGGTACGAGTGGAAAACATACCATCCCATTGCCTATTACCTGATCTCCATGACCATTGCCGATTACCAGGATTACAGCCTTTATGCACATCCCGAAGGATTTCCCGATTCGATACTGATCCAGAACTACATTTACGATCATCCGGATTATCTCACTCAGAACAGGCCATTGATTGATAATACGAAAGAACTGGTTGAACTGTTTTCCAGCCTGTATGTTCTTTATCCATTCTATGATGAGAAATATGGTCACTGTCTGGCACCGATGGGAGGTGGTATGGAACATCAGACCATGACCACCTTATCGGATTTCCGGTTTTTTCTGGTAGCGCATGAACTGGGGCACAGTTGGTTTGGTGATTATGTTACCTGTGCCACATGGATGGATATCTGGATCAATGAAGGATTCGCCTCCTATTCGGAATACCTTGCTAACCAGTATCTTGTCTCGCAGGGGGAAGCGGATAGATGGATGCTCAATGCGCAGGAGCGGGCTTTATTGGAACCTGAAGGAAGTGTTTATATCCCGTTTGAAGAGATCGGTAATGTGAGCCGGATCTTCAGCGGAAATCTTTCTTATAAAAAAGGAGCTGCCCTCCTTCACATGATCCGGTTTGAACTGGACAACGATTCCCTTTTCTTTAAAACCCTGGAAAGCTACCTGGATCAGTTTGGGGAGGATGTAGCGACAGGACTCGATTTCAGGGATGTACTGGAATCGGTATCCGGAAAGGATTTTTTTGATTTCTTTGAACAGTGGTATTTTGGGAAAGGATACCCCATTTTTGAAATTAACTGGAGTCAACGTGGTGATTCAGTAATGGTCCGGTCAACACAGACCGGATCCTCTATGACCACCCCCCTTTTTAAAACGTCTATGGAATTTCGCTTTCTGCATGATGGTGGGGATACCCTGGTGAGGGTGTACCAGGATCAGAACATCCAGGATTTTGTTTTCCTGATCCCTTACCAGGTGCAATCACTGATGGTTGACCCGGATCACTGGGTACTTAAAAAAGTCAGTGCTATCAACCACATCTCGGACATTGATATTGGTAAGTCGCAACTTTTTGCTATCTGGCCCAATCCGGCAGAAAAGACGGTATATATCCAATTTAAAAACAGCAACAGGGAACACATAGTAATCATTTCCGATTTTTCGGGAAAGATCGAAAAAGCATTCAAAACCCGGAATGACCTGTTGGAGCTTTCCCTTGACTTTCTCCCCAATGGAGTGTTCATTGTGACAGTGGAAGAAGAGGGCAGGAGATCAGTCCGGAAACTGGTGAAATTTTGATTGGAAGGATTAAGGTTGATTGATTAAGGATGAAGGAAAAGAGGAAGCAGTACGCAGTATGTAGTGAGTGAAGGTCCCAGGTAATAGAAGTTATGCCATTGGCATAACCCAATAACTACAAATAACGATCCCGAAACTGAAGTCAGGTTGAGGGATCAAATAATCATTTTCAAACCTGTTTCTCTTCTTTCACAACTTTTTTCTTTCCTTTCAGGGCAAATACCAGCATCAGCAAACCGAACACAAGGCTGAAAATACCGGTCCAGAGATTGATGTTGATATCATAGGAGATCTTATACAGTTCACTGTTTGATGAGGAGAACAATCCAAACAGGGTTAACAACAACCCCAGGATTGTAAACAAAAGACCGATTGGAAGGCGAATATCTACACCCATAACGTTTTTTTTACCAGAATAATATTGTAAATGCAATTGCTATAATGCTCACAAGGATTGCTAATGTAGCCGGCCGTTTATACCAGACCATTTCTTTATCAACCAGCCTTGGAGTGAGGGAATATACCAGTCCTTTAAGTTGCTCATTTGTTTTCAGTTTTCTGGTTAGCAGCGAGATCATGATGGTAACGACAAAACAGGCTGCAAAGGCATATATCGCGGTCCAGAAATTTTGTGCCATCTCACTGTGATAATGATGGACAATAGTTCCCATCCATCCTCCTTTTATCTGCGAATGCAACCCCACGGGAGCGGTCAGTCCGTGGTGAATTGCTGCGGCGACCGTTCCCGCAATCAATCCGTAAAAGGCTCCGTGACCTGTCGTTCGCCTGGTGAACATGCCCAGCAGGAAGGTTGCAAACAGCGGGGCATTAACAAATGCAAAGATCAGCTGTAGGAAATCCATGACGTTGTTGAATGACTTCGCTACATAGGCGGCCAGGATGCTTACGGTTATTCCGAAAACAGTGGTCAGTCGACCAACCCGCAGGTAATGATTATCGGATTTGTTCGGTACCAGGTAACTTTGATAGATATCATAGGTCCATACGGTATTGAATGCTGATACGTTACCTGCCATACCGGACATGAAGGAGGCAAGCAAGGCTGTAACCCCAAGACCCAGCACTCCGGTGGGAAAGTGAGTGGTAAGGAGAGTAGGGATTACCTTATCGTAATCGAAGCTGTCTCCTTTCACCGGAAGGGTAAAGTCAATCGATGGATCATTCAATAAAGCGATGGCTATCATCCCGGGGATGACCACAATAAAGGGAATGAACATTTTAGGGATCGCACCAATCATTGGAGTCTTTCTCGCTGCCTTCATTGACCCGGCAGCCATAGCCCGCTGTACAACAAGGAAGTTGGTACACCAGTAACCGAAGGCAAGAACAAAACCCAACCCGGCAACAACTCCGAACCATTCAACCCCCATCGGGTTGGCATCAGGAGACCCTGTATTTTGCCAGGAATGGAGCATCCCAACATCCAGATTGGCCTTCATTCCTTCCCATCCTCCCACGTGTTTTAATGCTAAAAAGACAAGCGGTAAAAAACCGATCACAATCAGGAAAAATTGAAGTACTTCATTATAGATAGCAGAGGTCAATCCACCCAGGTAGGTATAAATGAGAACGATCATGGCGGCAAATATCAGATAAAAATCAAACTCGGTGAT